>CETL01028260.1_pt1 | contig 23054 bp, 20 predicted proteins | sample 356371 | NCBI WGS metagenome assembly CETL01 (sample SAMEA2622518, study PRJEB7988) | marine metagenome | biome: marine biome (ENVO:00000447); feature: surface water layer (ENVO:00002042); material: "saline water (ENVO:00002010), including plankton (ENVO:xxxxxxxx)" | depth 5 m | reverse complement strand
GTAGGTATTTTGGCAGAAATAGATTTTAATTCTTTACTAGATGGATGGGAAAAGGTTATGCTCTTTGAATGAAGAGCATGTCTGCCAAGATTTTTTAATGAATTGTTTAATATTTTTGAAACTTCAGGTAAAAAACCTTTTGACTTGTTATTTCCACCCCCATATTTACTATCACCAAAAATAGGATTACCTAAACTTGCTGAATGAACTCGTATCTGATGCGTTCTACCGGTTTTGGGCTTAAAAATAACTTCACTGGTATAATCACCCAAAGATTTTGAAGTGTATGCAGTTATCGCTTTTTTCCCGTTATCGTCGCCAACATACGAAGTGGGGTCTTTTTTACTTCGAGACAATGGAAGAGTTATTTTGCCTTCTTTTGAAGTAAATATGCCCCAAGTTACAGCATAATATTCTTTTTTTATTTCCCGTGCTTCAAATTGCCTTGAGAGATTGGTATGGGCTTCATTGTTTTTTGCAACAAGCATCACCCCAGATGTTTGTTTGTCAAGTCGATGTACAATTCCAGGTCTTACTCTACCATTTATATTTGAAAGATCACGAAAATGATAAATTAAACCATTAGCCAGAGTATTAGTCTTTTGACCAGCCCCTGGATGTACAGTTAGACCTGCAGGCTTGTTTATGGCAACAATATCTGTATCTTCATATATAATATCTAGTTCAATATTCTCTGGCGCTAAATAGTCACCACTTTCTTCTTTTATATTTGTTTGATAAGAAATTTCTTCATTACCATTGAGAATAAGGCTTGGTTTCGAGGTTTCGCCATTAACAGTTACCAAGCCTTCATTTATCATTTTTTTGATTGTAGTTCTGCTTGATCCAGGTACGACATCTGTTAGAAATTTATCTAGTCTTTGGTTTGCACCCATCTTAGCCAGAATAATATGTCTACTCACAACTGAGCTTTTTCTCTCTTTTTTTCTAAAAGAATACTGTCAATTAGTATTAATACCATACCAACAGTTACATAAGAGTCTGCAAGATTAAAAATATACCAACTAAAATCACCGATCATAAAATCTAAAAAATCTATAACCTCTCCAAGAAAAAGACGATCTATTGAATTACCAATTGCTCCAGCTATGATCAAGGCTAAACCTAATCGAATTATAATAGAGTGATTTTTTACTGACCAAAGGTAAAAAAAAAGGAAAACGGTCAAAAGTACTGATACTGCTGAAAAAATTAAATAACCAAATGGGAAATCTATTCCAAAAGCCATTCCATCATTAGTAATGTAAGTGAAATGAAAAAAATTCTGAACAATTGGAATCGATTCATATAAAGACATTGTTCTTACGACAATTGCCTTAGAAATTTGGTCTGCAAGTACCAAAATGGCGCTTACAAACAACACTCTCATGCTAAACCGAGCTTTTCTTTTTCTTTACATTGCACACATTTTGTAGCGTTGGGGACTTCCATCATTCGCTCTTCAGGTATAAGATTGCCGCATATTTTACAAACACCAAAGGTGCCTTCTTCAATTCTCTCTAATGCTACATTTAAATTCTTAAAATAGTCACTTTCTCTATTCATAAGCATGAAGTTTTTTTCCTGTTCATGAGAGTCTGTACCGGCATCAGCCATGTGTACGCTAAAAATTGAATCGGGAGTAACACCGCCTTGCTTATTTGAGGCATTGCCTATACCTTCTTTAATAGACTCGATATCTTGTGAAATAGCGCCCATTTTTTCTGAAATGGTTTTTTTAAATTTTTCTAGCTTTGTTTTTGAATATTTGTTTGCCAATTTTAATTCCTTTCAATAACAACTCTTTCCAGGCCAACAGTGCATATCTGGTTGTTCATCTCAAAAGAGCCCGAAAATTCACCCCTATTATTTGCTTCAATTATATCAACTGCTAAAACCTCACTCATAAGCAAATCTTTAAACTGTTTAATTGCGTCTCCAATTAATCCTTTTGCCTCTATAAAAATTTTTATGCGATCTTCAACTGCAAAATTAGCATCTTTTCGCATTGTTTGCACCTGCCTAATTACATCTCTAATAATCCCTTCTTTAATCAGATTCTCGCTCAAATTCATGTTGAGACCAACTGCAACAGTATCATCACCAGCACATGTCCAGCCTTCAATTGAGTCCTGCTCAATCAGCAAGTCTTCACGAATGATAAATATATTTTCATCAATTTTGTATTTTTTATTTTTTCTAACCTCTTCCAAAACTCTTGAATCATCATCTTCATGTAGTTTTTGATTAATCTTCTTAAGGTCCTTCCCATATTTTTGCCCTAAAAGAGGTAAGTTGGGCTTAATTCTATAGGATATTAAGTCAGATTCAGATTTGGCTCTAGCAAGTGATTTTACATTTAACTCATCCATAACTACATCTTGCTCTGAAAAAATAAAATCAGATATTTCATCATTTTTTATACTGAATTTTAATTCACTTAGAGGTTGCCTGGTCCGAGTATTTGATTTACTTCGAGCTGATCTTCCAAACTCAACTATTTTACGAAGAATATCCACTTTTTCCATGAGACTATGATCAATGTAATCCGTATTTGCTAAAGGATAGTCACAAAGATGAACACTTTCTGGAGCAGATTCATCAATACTTACTACAAGATTTTGATAGATTTCTTCGCATACAAAAGGTAAAATAGGTGCCATTGTTTTAATAGTATCAAGCAAAACATTGTATAAGACAAAGTATGCAGCCATCTTATCTTTATCATCTTCCGTTTTCCAAAATCTTCTGCGATTTCTTCTTATATACCAATTGGATAAATCGTCCAAAAATAGATCGAATTTTTTCATTAAACCATCAACTCTATAATTTTCTAAGCTATCTTTTGAATCTGAAATAAATACATTTAATTTTGAAAGAATCCATCTATCCATAATAGTGAGGTCTTTTGTATCAAATTGTAATTTTAGCGGATTAAAACCATCTACCGCTGCATACGTAGCAAAGAATGAATATGAGTTCCAGAGCTGGATTAATTTTTTTCTTATCTCATTTCCTCTATCATATCCAAACAATAAGTTTGTTTCTGGGTTTTGAGAGGCATAAATCCATCTCATTACATCAACGCCCATTTTTTCAGCTGCGTCATCAAACCAAATTGCATTGCCCCAGGATTTGTGCATCTCTCTGCCATCTTCAGCTTTTACAAGAGCATGACCTAAAAGGTTTTTAAAAGGCGCTTTGTTTTCAAGTTTTGCTGACATGGCTAATAAAGAATAAAACCAATTTCTAAATTGACCTGGAAAAGACTCGACAACAAAATCAGCTGGAAACCATTTTTTCCAATACTTTTTATTATCGTTATAGCCCAATGTAGAAAACGGTACAATTCCTGCATCAAGCCAGGGATTACCAACATCCTCAACTCTTGAACCCACTAATCCTGAATGGGGATGCTTAATTTTAACTTTATCAATCCATGGGCGGTGTGGGCTTTTGCCTTCAAAATCTTCCCATCCTTCAACAGATAGCTCCTTCAACTCTTGCTTTGAACCCACAACATAAAAACTTCCATCTTCAAACTGCCAAATCGGTAGCGCAAGACCCCAAAAACGCTTCTTAGATATCATCCAGTCTCCCATGCTAGCAAGCCATTCTTTTTCTCTGTCTGATCCCCAACTAGGTATCCAATTAATTTCATCAACTGTGTTGATTATTTCTTCTCGCCAATCCATATTTATATACCATTCATCAACAAGACGAAAGACCAGTTCATCTCCAGATCTCCAGCAATGTGGGTAGATATGCGGATAATCCTCAACGTAGATCAAATGGTTATTTTCTTTCAAGAAAGCTATAATTTCATCTATTGTTTTTTCATTGGTAGCCTTTTTGCCTTTTAACCAACCAAATTTATCTATAAACCTAGATTCTTCATCTAAGGGTGCAATGCTAACAACATTGAGTTTTTTCCCTACCTTATGATCAATATCTCCACAGCCAGGGGCCATATGAACTATCCCAGTCCCTTCACCGCCAACAACAATATCGTTTCCTATATTATCTTTGCCAGGATCTATCACCCTGTGCTCAGTCTTCCCACACTTACCCTCATCAGCTAAGGTGTCATTTCGAATTGGATAACCACCTACCTCTAACTGGGCATCTAAATCATCAAATGGTGCACTGTATTTCCAACCAATCATATCTCTTCCTTGTATCTTCCCTACAATCTCATAGCCCCCTCTTTCCTTAAATATTTGCGAAATGGTTTTTAACTTGGGCAGTCCATCAATCCACTGTTTTTTTTCTCTATATTGTTTGTCAAGCCTCGCAAATTCGAGGTTCTCTTCTGCAATATAATATATTGATCCATCTGATGCTTTAAGCTTTACATAAACTAAATCACCATTTATACCAGCTATCACATTTGAGGTAAGTGTCCAAGGAGTTGTCGTCCATACAAGTAAATATTCATTTTCTTTACCTGTCAATGGAAAGCGAACAAAAACAGACTTGTGAGATACAAGCTTCCTTCCTTCAATAATTTCCATTTGAGAATATGAAGTACCAGAGCGTCCGGACCATGGCACAACATCAAAACCTCTGTAAATTTTTCCTTCTTCAAATAATTTTTTTAGGAATGACCAAATTGTGTAATTATTGTCATCGGACATGGTAAAATAAGAATTATCCCAATCCATCCAATAACCCAACCTTTTAGATTGCTCAGTTTGTATCGCCGAATATTTTTCAACTCTACCTTTACACATTTTTACAAATTTTTCGATACCAAAATCTTCAATATCTTTTTTGGATTTAAACCCCAACTCTTTTTCAACTTCAACCTCAACCCATAGACCCTGACAATCAAATCCTTGCTGGTATCGCAAATCACAACCATTCATTGATTTATATCTATTGTATATATCTTTTAAAGTTCTGCCCCAAGCATGATGAACACCCATGGGATTATTGGCAGTTATAGGACCATCGATAAATGACCAATGCTTATTATTCTCGTTTAATTTACGACGTTTTTCAAATATTGAGTTAGCATCCCAAAAATCTAAGATTTTATGCTCAATTTTAATGAAGTCTGTTTTTGATTCTACGCGTTTAATCATGGCTTATATGTATTGATTCAAGGAACCAAAATTAACCCAATTGCCCTGGCACAGCAAAGAGGAAAAGCCTTGAGAGATAATTATGGATTTATAACAAAAGTTGTTATTTTTTTAGATCAAGAGTAACGTATTGTGCATTGCCGTCGCGTTTAATATGTAGCATTAGCATACCTCTTCGTTTGGTATTTTTAACCAAAGCGTCAAATTGCTTTACAGATCTACAGCGTCTTGATCCAACTCTTGTTATAAGATCTCCAGTCTGAATACCAGCTTCTCCAGCAGGACCATCAATCAAAACTTTTGTCACAACTATGCCATCATCTTCTGCGTCAAGATTAAATTCTCTGCGGTTAAAAGAATTAATATCTCCCACTTCCATGCCTAGCTCGTTAACATTTTCTGTTGTATTGCTTACAGCTAACTGGTCATCGCTTGGCATTTTTTCAAGCTTGACTTTAAATGACTTTTTTCTACTATCACGTATAACGGTTAAATTGTAATAAGTATCTGGTTCTGATATTGATACGTTATTCCTTAAATGATCAACGCCTTTAATGGACATACCGTCAAATTCAACAATAACATCTCCAGTTTCAATTCCAGCTTTGTCTGCTGGACCATCATTTATTACACTTGCAACAAGAGCTCCCATGCTTGATTTTAACCCTAATGCTTTAGCAGCTGAATCGTTTATCGGTTGAATTTGTACACCTATGTATGACCGTACAACTTTACCATAACTAATTAAGTCGGACATGACTTTTTTAACCATATTCGAAGGTATTGCAAAACCAACACCCTGATTCCCCCTATCAAATCCGTTAGAATATATTGCAGTATTAATTCCAATTAGATCGCCAGATGAATTTAATAGGGCACCTCCACTGTTTCCTGGATTGATTGCGGCATCAGTTTGAATAAAATCTTCATAAATATCGCCCTGAATAATATTGCCTCTGCCTTTTGCAGATACTATCCCAGCAGTTACCGTATGACTCAGATTTGAAGAAAATGGGCTTCCTACAGCTATTACCCATTCACCAACTCGAAGTAGGTCAGAGTCTCCAAGCTCGATATCTGACAAATTTTTTGCTTTTATTTTTATTACGGCCAAGTCAGATTTTGGATCTTTTCCAATAACAGATGCTTCATACTCAGATTTATCTAGGAGTCGAACAGTTATTTCATCAGCATCTTCTACGACATGATTATTAGTAATGATATATCCATTTTTTGCATCGAGAATAACTCCTGATCCTATCGCTGAAGATTTATATTCCCTTTGTCTAGGCTGATTAAAATAAAACCTGAAAAGATCTTCTTGGGGTGAATTTCTATTGGATTGACTAAGATCAATTTTCTTTTCAGTTAAAATAGTGACTACAGCTGGATTTACTTTTTCAGCGATATCTGCAAACTGATCACTAAACTGCTTTAAAATGGCATTTTGTGCTAAGGAATGGGTTATCGAAGAAAGAATCAGATAGCTAAAAACAAAAAATCTTTTCATAGTGCTCATTTCGTTTGTTATTTGTTTTAATGAAGAATAGAAATTAAGGTTCCAAATTATTTTTAGAGATATGGCTTTAGGTCTTTGTAGAAAACATTTTCTGACCTGGGTCCAATATAGCCTTTTACTATATATCCATCGCGATCAATAATTAATGTTGTTGGGACACCGGTAAGCGGTCTTCCGATGGTTTGGCCATACTCAGTCATTACCATTTGGGTCTCAAATCCATTAATATCTTTCAAGATAGTATAATCCATATCCCAACGCTTCATAAATTTAATTAATTCTTTATCTGAGTCAGGCTCACCATACCTTGGCAAAGTTACACCTAAGATTTCAAGTCCTTTTTTATTGTATTTAGAATACAACTTATTAAGGTCAGGTATTTCTTGAAGGCATGGACCACACCACGTTCCCCAAAAATTCAACAAAACAACTTTTCCTTTATAGTCACTTAAGTTGACCAATTTGCCTTGAACCGTTCGAAGTTTGAAATCAGGAGCCTTAATGGCATAATCTGGCCTCTGAGGCTGCTTGCTCTTATCTGATTGGGTTGAAAGTTCGGAAGGATTACTTACCTCTTTTATTGATTGCGTCTTTTGGCAGCTATAACTTGAAATAGCGAAAACAAAAATAAGTGTTTTTATTAAATTACTAGAGTTCATCCTTCTAAACCAGAATCTAGGAAGTCAATGAAGTCGTTAATATTACGCGTCATGCCAGGAAATGTACTAATAACTTCATCATTTGGGCTCAAAATTACATAATAAGGTAATGCTGCAGTTCCAAATCGCTCAATTTCATAAATTTGGTTTTCCTTATGATTTGGCCCTCCATCTGTATAGAGCTGAACTAAGGTCATCTTTTCAAATCTTTCTTTGACCTCAGGTTTTATAAACACATTTACCTCCATCCATCTACAGTTTGTACATGTATATCCTGTGAAGTCAACAAAAATAGGTTTACCTGATACAATTGACACCTCAAATGCTTGATTTAGATCCTTATACCAAGTTAAACCTTCATGATACGAGAATTTACTTGCAGAGCCTCCAGACAGATCTTCATTCATTTTAGGTGGAAGGTAAGAATAAATAAGTCCATGCAAACGTTGGCCATAAAGACCTGATGACAGATACAAACCAAACACTAGAAAGATCATACTCATACCTAACCTGCCTGTGCTTAAAAAATCAACTGGAGAATCATGCGGAAATCTTATCTTTCCAAGAAGGTAAACTCCACAAAGAACCATTAAAACTGACCAAATCGCCAAAACGATGTTATGTGAGAAAAACCCCCATCCCCAAACTAAGTCTGTATTGCTTATAAATTTGAATGCTGCAGCCATTTCTAAAAACCCCATAACTACCTTAGTTGAATTTAGCCATCCTCCTGATTTAGGAAGACTTGCTAGGTATTGCGGAAAAAGTGCAAGTAGAAAAAATGGAGATGCGAAGGCTGAGCTAAAAACTATCATACCAATCATTGGCCAAAACCACTGACCCTGTGAAGCTGCAACTAAAAGCAGTCCTACAAACTGAACTGTACATGTAAAACTTGTAAGTGTAAAAGTAACAGCCATAAATATTGTTCCTACAACACCATCCCTGCTTTCTTGCCTAATTGATAGCTGTTTGAGTTTATCTGGAATATCAATTTCATACATACCAAATAATGAAAGGGCAAAATAAATAAATAAAGATGCAATAAAAAGATTAACCCACGGATTTGCAGCAAGCTGATTTGCACCTGAGGCTCCTAAAGTTAAAGCAAGTATGAAGCCAAGCAGGGAAAAAGTTGCAACTATCCCTCCAGCGTAAATTAGCGCATTAGATAAAGGCGTTCCTTTTTTTGATTCTCCCCGTTTTATAAAGAAAGAAACAGTGATGGGTATCATTGGAAAAACACATGGAGTTAATAAGGAAAGAAACCCCATTGAAAGAGCAAGAAGAATAAATGGGAAAAATCCTTCCATTATTGCGGCATCTAAATTGATATTTCCAGAGCTGTCTTGAACAGAATCAGTATTTAATACGATATCTAAATACCCATCTCTTGGTGGTCCCTCATCAATTTTTACTCTGAAATCGAAGGATTCTTTATTTGGTGGATAACACAGCGTTGCATTACACACCTGATATAGAACCGATACTTCAATATCGTATTCTGCAGGTGAATAACTGCTTTTTACTAAAAACGGTGCCTCAAACGAAGTTCCACCATGATGAGTCCTTGTGGTAGTTTCAAAAGCATCATCATATTTGACAATTGGATCATTTTCTAAGACCATTCCTACATCTTTAACAATGTCGCCAGAAATAGACACCTTTGAAGCTACTGGCCCTTTGCCTTGATTTCGTAAAGCATAGATTCTCCATTCATCATCCATTTCTAAATTGACAATTATTGTAGCTACTTCACCTGGTCGAATATCCTCTTTCTGAGTGAGAGTAATTGTTACTGGAGTTTCAAATTGGGTCCAAGCTACACTAGAGATAAGCGCTGAAATGATTATGTTTTTTTGAATCATCTTAAAATTGTCTCAGAAAGTTATATTTCTATAATAATGAAAATTATATGGATTAGTTCCTCAATCAATATCGCTTCTATTTACAAGCTTAACTTCCATTTCAACTTTTTCAAGAGGATTGTCTCCATCTGGACCTTGATAGCCAGGATTTTGTTTTCTAGGAGTATCTGAATATACTATTTGGTCTATAACTTCTAAACCTTGAATAACTTGACCAAATACTGTGTATTGATTGTTTAATTGAGGTGTCGATGCATGACAAACAAAGAACTGACTAGAGCCACTATTAGGATCCTTTGATCTTGCCATTGATAACGTACCCTTTACGTGATCCTTATCATTAAATTCAGCTGGTATTGTCCATGTATTTGGATCATCCTCACGTCCTATTCCAAAAAACTTGCCAGCTCTACCTCCAGTGCCATCATTCATTCTGTTTTCATCTTTTGAGTTAGGGTCACCACCTTGAATTACAAACCCAGGAATTACTCTGTGAAATGTGGTTTTGTCAAAATAACCTTCATCTGCCAAAACCTTAAAACTTTCAACGTGCATTGGCGCAACGTCTTCATAGAATTCTACAACCATATCACCATATTGTGTTGATATAATTGCAACTTTGTCTTCTTTTTCACAACTCATAATTACTACTCCAAACATAATTATAAAAAATATTTTTCTCATTTAACTAAACTCCTACTTCCTGGTTTTTCAACTGGTATTCTTGCTAACTCAGATGGTACTTCATTTGGATCATAACTATTGACCTTTAAAGAAGCTAGCGAAAATTGGTTGTCATGAAGAGCAACCTCTCCGTTACTTCTATCAACAATAATACCTACACCAACAATGCTTCCTCCAAAGTCTTTTACTAAATTCATTACTTCTTTAACAGAGCCACCAGTGGTAATTACATCCTCAATGACAAGAACTTTCTCATTTGCTTTTATCTCAAAACCTCTCCTAATTGCCATCTTTCCATTAACGCGCTCAGCGAAAACTGTACGCTTTTTTAGCAATCGACCAACCTCAGTACCAAGCACTATGCCACCAACAGCAGGTGACATAACTAAATCAATTACATTACCTTTAAAGTAATCAACAATCTTTTTTGAGAATAATTCAAGGTATTTTGGATATTGTAATAATTTTGCACACTGAAAATAGGATGCGCTATGTCTACCCGATGTTAGAACAAAATGCCCTTCAAGAAGCGCGCCTGAATTTTTGAATATTTCGATATACTCGTTGTTATTCACTAGTTATTTCTCTCATTTTATCAACATAATTCTTTGCTGATATACGTATTGATTTTTCACTCAAATCTGAAGAGAAAATAATACTTCTTGAAACATTTATTACTGAAATTCCATCTTTATTTCCATACTTCATACTTTTTTCAAGACTTCCACCTTGCGCCCCTACTCCAGGAATGAGCAATGGCAATCCAGGTGCATACTTTCTTACCGATATTATCTCTTCTGGGGCAGTTGCTCCTACCACTAAGCCAATATTCTCTTTTTCATTCCATGAAAAACATTTCTCAGCCACTAACTCAAATACTTTTTTATCATTTTGCAATAAATTTTGGAAATCTGAAGCAGAAGGGTTTGATGTTTTGCATAAAATAAAAACTCCTTTTTTTGGATCAGATATAAAAGGTGCAATCGAATCAAGCCCCATATAAGGACTAAGAGTTACAGCGTCAAAACCAAAATGCTCAAAAAGACTTTTTGCATATTGTGTTGCAGTGTTTCCAATATCTCCCCGCTTAGCATCGCCAATCACCAATGTATCTTCTTCAAAAGAATTCATTGTTTCCTCAAGCCACTTAAAACCTTCAGAGCCCCATCTTTCATAAAATCCTAAATTAGGTTTGAAGGCTACGGCTAGATCCTGCGTAGCAGAGATAATTTTTTGTGTATGAAACTTTAAATCATCTATTCTAGCATTCTGATTATTTATACCTTCAGGGTTAATATCAAGCCCTACGCAAAGGTGGCTTTTTTTATTATTGACTGCATTTACTAATCGAGAATTAAATGAATCCATAAATTGAATTTAGCTCTATCCTGAGAGAACCCCAAAAAGGGAATATTATAATTATATATAACAATTTTTGATTAAATATTAATTTTATTTCTTAATATTTATCATACTAGATGAATCCTTCTTCAAATATTATTGCCTCAAGCGGTGTTTTTCAGATTGAATACCTAATAGAAGCTCTTGAAAAAGACTTTGATGGTTTGATATCGGTATCAAAATCATTAAAAAAAATTTACGGTGCTCGATCGGTGCTTACAAAAAATACCATCAGAAAATATTTTAACCATCCTGAATCGCTACCTTTCATTGCTAGGTATAGAAATGAAATTATTGCATATATTATAGGTATACCACTTGAAGCCTTGGCTCAGGAACCATGGACACGGACAGAGCAAAATTTTGGAAAAAATAACACCATTTATACTTATGCATTTGTAATTAAAGAGGAGTTTAGAAAAAACGGCTATGCAAAAATGCTTAAAAAAGTTTTTTTAAGTAAGGCTGAAAAATTAACTCATATTGATTATGTTTCCGGACACGTTGCTAAAGGTGTTTCAGCAAATTTCAGTGGAAATATTGAAGTAATGAATCAAGTAGAAAATTGGCAAGGAACTGGTAAATCATTTGAATACTATCGAAGAATACTAGATTAATAATCCTTGAGATTCTTTTTCTGGGTAAGTAAACTTACAAGAACTAGAGAAATTACAGAAAACGTTATAGCAGGTAAAACTTCATCCATATTTCCATAAATCTGATCAGGGACTACATTCACAATGAATGATGACTCTTTCCATAGCAAGGTTGTTAAAGTTCCAACTAGAATTGAAGCTATGGCACCTTCTTTTGTAGCTCCTTTCCAGAATAGAGCGGCAACAAGACTTGGAGTAATAGCTGCCCCATATATTGTGTAAGCGTAGAGAGCTCTCTCAAAAAATCCAGCTGATTTTGCAAATCCCAAAGAAACCGCATAAGCTATAATTCCTAATACGATAACAAGGACCCTACTCAAAAAAACAATTTTTGCCTGATCAGCATTTTTGTTGAAATAGTTTAGATAAATATCTCTCATGAGTGTGGTTGTTGGAACTAATAAGTAGCTATCAGCTGTTGAAATAATAATACCCACTATTGTCGTCATCATGATTGCCCCAATAAAAGGTGGTAAAAATTCATGGGAAGCGTATATTAACACATACTTACCTACTTCAGCATCTGGAATCATGCTTGATGCAATCCAGGCAGCAACAATGATCATAAGCTCAGCTATTAGTACAGCTACAATCAAAGTTTTCGTTGCAGATTTTGCGCCTTTTGCATCTTTGCTTGCGAAAAATCTTTGATACATATTAGCATCACCCATAATTAATAAAAATGATGGAAGGCAAAAATTTATAATATCCATGCCTGAATAAACGCCCCAAAAGTTCATGTGATCATTCTTACCCATTTCCGCAAAAGAAATGGCCATGCCCTCAAATCCTCCCGCCTTAATTAAAAAAATTGGAATTGCAATTACAAATGAAATGAGAATTATTATTCCGTTTGCAACATCGGTATATGCAACGCTTACCAGGCCAGCAAGCATTGTATATAAAATAATAAATACTGCTGCAATAATTGTTCCAGTTTGAATAGAAATCAAAGGGCTTCCAGAGCTGTCGATCAGTACGTCTTTTAAGACGGTATGTATAACTGCACCTCCAGCGTTATATTGATAGCTAACAATCACCATGTACGCAATAACTAGAGCAATAACTGAAAGTGTCCTTGCCGTTGAACCAAACCTATCACCTAAAATTTCAGGAACAGTAAACTTTTCATAGGCTCTAACTTTTCCAGCAATCTGTGTTAAAACAACGACTCCTAATACACCTCCAAGCGGTAATATCAATGCAGCTAAACCAGTCTGATAGGCCTTGCCAGCATTACCAAGAACAGAGCCAGTTCCAAGCCAAGTAGCAAGCATGGTCCCTAAAAGTATCCATGGAGTCAAAGTTCTGCCTGCAACGGCAAAATCTGACTGAGTTTTAATTTTTTTAGCCTTATATGCACCTAGTGCAATTAAGGTTAAAAGGTAAATTAGGATTATTGACAAGTATATCATATATAGTAGAAAGTTAGTAATTAAAAGTATTTAAAGTTAATTTTAATTATGTCATTATCATTTATAAGTTATTTATAGTTTAGATTTAACAATCTAGATATTTTAAAAAAATTGATTTAATTAGGTTAATTATGAAACTTGAATTACACTGGAAAATAATCATAGGTCTTGTATTGGGTTTACTTTTTGGAGTCCTCGCTGCAACACAAGGATGGGGAGTGTTTGTTTCAAATTGGGTTTCACCCTTTGGAAAAATATTTATAAATCTGCTTAAATTAATTGCTGTCCCCCTTGTTCTATCATCACTTATTACAGGAGTAGCCTCGCTATCTGATTTAAAAAAATTATCTCGTATAGGTGGAAGAACAATTTCAATTTACATTGCAACAACGACCGTTGCTGTTACTATTGGCCTTCTTTCAGTTAATCTTCTTGAGCCTGGCGCAACGGTTCCAGATGATATGAAATCAAAACTTCAAGACACATATCAATCTTCTGTATCAGGCAGAGTTGAAGCAGCGGAAGAAGTAAAAGAAAGAAGCGCATTGCAACCAATAGTTGATATGGTTCCAAGCAACTTTTTTAATTCTGCATCAAATAATCGTAATATGCTTCAAGTGGTTTTTGTCGCAATTATAATTGGAATTGCCCTCATTCAAATAAATAAAACAAAAGCAAAACCTGTCCTTGATTTTTTCGAAGGTATAAATGAGCTCGTTATTAAGCTTGTTGATAATATTATGTTTATGGCTCCATACGGTGTTTTTGCATTAATCGCAGATACGATCACATCTATAGCTGGTAAAAATATTAATAATGTTTTAGAGCTACTAGGTGCACTAGGTTTTTATATGTTTGCCGTTATTGTTGGCCTTACTTTTCAAACCCTCTTCACTTATACGATCGTCCTAAAATTATTTTCAAACATGTCAATTAAAAGATTTTATCAGGGTCTTGCTCCAGCGCAACTTCTTGCATTCTCAACGAGCTCAAGCGGGGCAACGTTACCTGTTACAATGGAAAGGTGTGAAGAAAAGTTAGGAGTCTCTGAAGAAGTTTCATCATTTGTGCTTCCATTGGGAGCTACAATAAATATGGATGGAACTGCACTCTATCAAGCGGTCGCTGCAGTTTTTATTGCTCAAACACTTGGGATGGATTTAACTCTAGGAGCTCAATTAACGATTGTTTTAACAGCTGTTCTAGCCTCAATAGGAACAGCAGCGGTTCCTGGCGCAGGAGTAATAATGCTAGTAATCATTCTTGAAGCTATTTCGGTGCCTAGCGCTGGAATAGCATTAATTTTAGGTGTTGATAGAATTTTAGATATGCTACGTACAGTAACAAATGTGACAGGTGATGCCAGCGTTGCGGTGGCAGTTGCTTCTTCAGAGGGTGAATTGAATAAAATTTAATCTACCATAATTCAGATTTCGGTTGCTAAAAATTTTTATCATCTGTATTGTCAAACTTTACAATGGTAGTTGAATTTCAGGATCTTCAACCTTTATCCTAGAGTCCAACTTCTATATTTAAAAAACAGGCCTTTCCTACTTTGGATAAAGGAAGTTTGCTAAATATAGAGAGCTCTACCGTGTTTTATACGGATCCTGAAATCGATACTATTGTAAATAAAAAACCCCGAATTTTCGGGGTTTTTTATTTATTTAATAAAATTTTAATTTGATCAATTCTCTTTACTGGTCCTTTTATTTTTAAATAAACATGGTCGCTTTTATAATATCTTTTTATTATTTCAACACCTTCCTGGGAAAATGCAATATCTTTTGGTTTATTGTAGGGTAATTGCAATTCAATTACAATATGATCTTTATCCATTATGCTTGTGATTGATTTTTTTAATGACTCTATCCTTAACTGATCTAATGCAGATACATAAATTCCATCTGGGAATAGATTTTTAAGAAATTCAAATCTACTTTTTGATTTAATTAAATCTATTTTATTTAAAACTATTAGGGTTTGATTTTTTGCACCAATATCACTGAGAACATTTATTATAGTTTTATAGTGGTCATCAATATATTCACTTGATGAATCTAACACTATCAAGATAAGGTCAGACTCTACTACTTCTTTCAATGTGCTTCTAAAGCTAGCTATGAGATTATGTGGTAACTTTCTAATAAATCCAACAGTGTCGCTAAGCAAAATATTGTGACTTTTGTCTATTTCTACAGAGCGAATTGTCGTATCAAGCGTAGCAAACAATTGATTTTGGATAAATACATTTGATCCTGAAAGAGCTTTCATTAAAGTTGATTTACCTGCGTTTGTATATCCAGTTAAGGCGACTTTGTAATTTTCTTTTCTTTTTTTTCTTTGGGTTTCCCTTTCTTTGTCAATCTTATCTAGATCCTTTTTAAGATTTGATATTCTTGCTCTAACCAGCCTTCTGTCAACTTCAATTTGTGTTTCACCGGCTCCTGCTCTTGTACCAATTCCCCCCATCTGTCTTTCAAGATGAGTCCAAGCTCTTGTTAATTTTGGAAGCATATACTCTAACTGAGCTAATTCAACTTGAGTTTTCGCCTCTTTTGTTTTTGCGTGTTGTGAAAAAATTTCAAGGATTAATGAACCTCTATCAATAACCTTAATACTTTTAGATAAATTAGAGAAATTTTTGATTTGAGCAGGACTGAGCTCATCATCAAAAATTATTAGCTTAACATTTAAGCTCTTTGCATGCTCAACAATCAGCTGAGCTTTCCCGGGACCAATAAAAAAAGATGGGTTTATTCTATTTAACTTTTGAGTATATCTATGTATGACATTAGCTCCTGCAGTATTTGCTAAAAGCTCAAGTTCCTCAAGATGTTCACCCACTTTATCAGAGCTAAGATCTCCAAATACTACTCCAACTAAAAATGCATCTTCAACAGTAAAGCTAGATTCTTTTTTTTCAATCAAATAGCTGGTTTCCTTGAAATCGGCCTACTTAAGAATGACTCGACAAGAAACAAGAAAACCGCAAATGTCAAAAAGATCCTCCACAAAGATTTTCCATGTCTTTTAGATTTAATTAATTCAACTATATTTTGACTATTAGGAAGAATACTTGCCCTATTAGTTTGAAAGTTGCTAACTAATTCATTGAGGTTTGCTCTTATTTTTGGAGCCTCATACTTTGAAAGGCTTGTTGAAAATGCAGTATAAAATTCGCCATTAACGTATACATCGTAAGATCCAAGCTCATTAGTTGATTTTATATCTAACCGCTCTTTTTCATAGTTAGGGATAATAAAAATCTCATTTTTTTTAGGTGTAATTAATTTCCATTTCTGATTAATTAACTGACTTGGGACTTTTATTTCTTTAACCATCCCAATCTCAATAGATGTTGTGTTAAATTCGTCTATTGCGCTTAAAATGATAGAACGATGAAGTAAGGGTATTATAAGACCCTTAAGACCTAAATTATTCCATTCAAGATCCATTGGTGATGATAAAAAAAGGATTTTACTTGAATTAGATTGAATCTCTACTAAAAGAGGATCATTGTTATTCAGTGTAAGAATTTGTTTATGATTTTTTTTTGTTTCAACCTTATTGTATTTAAAAATTTTAGGTAAAGATGATTTCGGATTTCTCAGGTTTAGCTCATTGAAAATAGGATTTTCTCGATTTACAATATTTGCTGAAAAATAAGAATCTGACCCTACAGAAACTGTGTTTTGGTATATGGGCAGATTTAGGTTCACTAAAACTTCACTATCAATATTTCTATAGTTTTGACCGCTAATCCAAAATATTGAGCCACCTTTTTGAAGGAAAATTTTTAATGCCTGAATCCCCTTTGGGGTTATGTTTGCGGGGTCAAGTAAAAATAAGACATCTGTTTGATCTAGATAAAGAATATCAATAGAAGGCATTTCTTTTAATTCGATATCTAAAAGGCTATCATTTCCGCTAATTGAATCAAGAGCAATTTTTATTAATGATGATTTACTAACATCTGAAGCTATAACTTTACATGATATTCTTTCAGGGATATACATTTCAAAGGTTTTAGTATTATCAAATGCAAAATCATCTTTGCTAATTTCAATCCTACCTTTAATTATCCCGCTTTTACCAGGGTACGCTTGAAATAGAAAGTCCTTTGTTCGGTTCATCGTAAAACTCGAAACAATTTGACCAATTCTTTCTTCATTTAAATATAGCTCAATTGGAATATTTTTTCTTTCCGTATTACCAGAGTTTTCTATTCTAGTATTTAATTTTAATAGATGATTTGGAAGTTTCATTTGATTAACGGTAGAAACTGTATTAATGGATAGATTATTTAAAGCTTTATCATTTTCATTAAAGTAAAACTGCCATTCATCATGATTGTTCATAAAATTTGATGGTGGATTAGATGGGATATCGCTAAGAATATATAATTCTTTATTTGGAGTATTATCATTAACAAACTGGAGGATTGAATCTACAAAAAACCATAGATTGTCCTTCCCCATAGACTGTTGAATTTTCAAGTTTTCGTAATCTACTTCAATACCCTCCTCAATAAAATCATTAAAAATCATTTTTGGAGGATTTGTCTGATATATTTTAAGATTTGTTACTCCCTCGAATGCCGAAAATATTCTAGGAAGCAAAGAAATGTTTTTTTCAAGATAGGTCTCTCCATTTTTTTCGACACCTAGACTAGCAGAATTATCAATAACTATAACTGCAACGGATTCTTTGGTGCTTGGGACCCATTTTGAATTATTGCGTTGAATTGGTCCAGAGCACATCAAAATGAGACAAACGATTATAATAGTTCGAATTAAAACTAAAATCCACTGCTTCAATTTAAGGCTTCGAATTGAATCGTTCTCTAAAGCTTTGATATGTTGAATTGATGAAAACTCAACGGTTTTAGTAGTATTTTGGTTAAATAAATGAATAATTAAGGGGATTAGTGATGCAAACAAGCCCCACAACACTGATGGAAATAAAAAAGACATTTATTTTATACTCATTAATAACGACATTGCTAATGAGGATATTATCGGAATTTTAAGATTGTCATCAAGGGGTAATGGAAGAGCTTCAATAAGCATGCCAAAAAAAGCTCCAGATGCTGTTATTTGTAACGGTAACGGTTTGTATAAGTATGCTATTATTAAACATGAAGAAAGACCAGCTAAAAAACCTTCCAGAGTTTTTCTGCCAATTCTTATTCTACCATAATTCTTTCCAAATAAACCAGCAACTGTATCGCCAATGCTCATAAATATTAGTGAAATAACTGCAATATTTTTTGGAAAAATTGCTATAACTAAAGTTGAAGATATCATTACCCACGTAGCACCTGTAAATTTTCCTTTTAATTCATGGTCTTTTAGCATTTTGTTAAAAAATAAGGCAAAAAATCTTCTTATAAAATTTAATTTTAATCTAAGGGAATCAATAAAAATAAACATCAGTGTAAGTAGTGCCATGACAATGCTAGCGCTGTTCTTATCAGTAATAAAATAACAATATGAAATAGGAATGATTAAGCTAAATACATGAGTAGCCTTGCGACAATATTGATACAAAGAAATCATTTATCATTTTGAAGTTTATCAAAAATATCCTGCAAATCAAGAATGCTTACAACCAAATCAATCTTAGTTGATTCATCTAGAACCGTTCCGGGTATAATTGACTGATCTAAAACGGTATATGGAATTAGGTCTTCATTTTGCTGGTAAGATACTTTTCCTAAGCTAAATTTTGATCTGACAAGCTCTTTCTTTGCGCTATTTAAACTAAGTCCAAATAGCTGTGGAACTTGAAAAAAATCAGGAGGAAGACCCATGCTTATTGTCAATTGTAAACCATATCCTTTTTTAATTTGATCACCAGACTTGGGAAATTGCCACGCTACGGTTCCTTTTTGATAGTCTGGGTTATATTCTGTGTATATAGTATCAATATTTAAACCTATTTGCTGAAGCGATATCTCAGCACTTCTTCGTGATTGACCAACTAGATTTGGAACCATGATCATTTTTTCCTGTTGAGCAACCTTTAATCTTATCGTTCTTCCTCTTTTCACCCTGCTCCCAGAAATAGGATACTGATCAATAATAGTTTCAGGATCAAACTTTGATGTGTAAAGAGTGTCAAATATTTCGGCTTTAAACCCCTCAGATTCTAATTGTTTTAAGGCTCTTTTAACATCTTTTCCCTGAAGATTCATAACAACTACACTGTTACCTTTTCGAATGTATATGGGCATGATCAACCAATCAAAAATAATGAAGATCAAAAGGGATGAAGTGGTTAGAGATAATGTAAAATTAATTATTTTTTTTAACATTTTTTTATCTTTGCAGCAAACATTCCATCAACATTGTCCCTTGGGGGGAAGGTTTCAAGACATTTATTGCTATTCAACCATTGATCAGGTATTTTTCTTTCTACAGATTCTAGTTTAAAATCCGGGTTCAATTTAAGGAATGACCTTACCACATTCCAGTTTTCTTGGTCCTCCAATGAGCAAGTCGCATAAACAATCACTCCACCTTTTTTTAAAAACCTAGAAACATTGTTTATAATCTTATTCTGAATTAGAGCGAATTTCACTATATCGCTGGAATTTCTCCTCCATTTTATATCAGGTTTTCGAGCAATTACTCCAGTGCCTGAGCAGGGAGCATCTATCAAAATTTTATCAGCCATGGGATAACTATCTAATGAAGCATCCATTCTTTTCCATTTTATATCCATTCCTAACTGTTTAGTTTGCTTTATAGCATTGTCAATCTTAGATTGATTAAAATCGTAAGAGAAAAGCTTACCCTCGCCCTTCATTTTTTCATAAATATAAATAGATTTTGTCCCTGGAGCTGCACATACATCTAAAACAATATCTCCTGGCAATGGGTCCAATGCCTCAACAACAGCTCCTGCTGCACGGTCTTGAACAAAAATATGTCCATTAGAGTAAATATTTGAAAATAAAATGTTTCTTAACCCAGACTTAATTCTAATATAGTTTTTTGAAAAAGGGCTAAAGCTCCATTCAATTTTTTTATCCTTTAATAATTTTTTTATTTCTTCACTAGAAGTATCAAGCCTCATATCAATTTCATGTTTATGATTGAGGTGCCTACAAAGATCAATTGTTTGTGATCGTCCATATTTTTTTAACCAACTTTCTACCATCCAATCTTGAAATGAAAATCGAGAGCCTAAATTCTTAAGATTATTAATGGTGTTTTTATCTATGTATTTTGCTTTTCTTAGGACTGCGTTAATAAGGCCTGATATTTTTTTATTATTTAATTTTTTTGATAATTCTACCCACGAATCTACCGCTGCATGAGGAGGGACAAAATCATCCATAACATATTCATAATAGCCTAATCTTAAAATACATAAAACATTCAATGGTAATTTGTTTATTGGCTTATTTAACGATTTGGATATCCATTCATCTAAAGATCTCTTCCATCTAACCACCTCATTGGATAGCGCCATAGATCTGTTTCGCTCATTTGGTGATAACTTATTTTTAATGAAATATTCTTGCCTCACTAATTTTAGCTGTAGGCCTTTAGATTCGTGTTTTAAAACGATATTATATGCGTGAAGCCTCGAATTATCATTATTGATCAAACTTTAATCCAGAGTGTTCATTTATACCTCTAAACCAATCTATTGCTGACATTTTTTTCTTTCCTTCGAACTGAACATCTATCAATTCAAGGGAGAAATCTAAACATGAAACAAAAATTTTATTATCCATACAAACCACTGCTCCTGGCCGGTCATCTAATTTTTTTGAAGTTAGTCTTGATTCATATATTTTTAATCTTTTTCCATTAATATTAGCGAAAGTTCCAGGAGAAAAAGATAAGGCTTTAATCTTTGAATAAATGAGATTTGCCGATTCGCTCCAGTCAATCTTTCCAAATGATTTATCTATTTTAGGTGCAAAAGTTGCAACAGAATCATCTTGAGACATAGGTTTAAAATTAGGATTTTCAATAACTTTCAATGATTCAATAAGCAGTTCTGCTCCAAACTCTGACATTTTCTTTGATAAGGTTGCAAAGTTATCGTTGGGTTTAATATCTATTTTTTGCTGGAGTATTATATTTCCGGTATCAACTTTTGGTTGTATTAAAAAAGTTGTATTTCCGGTAACCGTGTCTCCATTTATCAAGGCATGATGAATGGGTGCAGCTCCTCGATATTTGGGAAGTAATGATGCATGAAGATTAACTGCTTTAAGATTTGGAATATCAGTTATAGTTTTTGGAAGGATTTTGAAAGCTACTACCACAAGAATATCTGGCTTTAAATCCACTATCCATTCTTTCAAATTTGGATTTGAAAGTTTTTCTGGTGTAAATAAATCTAAATTGAGTTTTCTTGCTAAATTTCCAATAGGAGTATATGAAACATTACTGGATCGCTTCATTCTTTTTGGAGGATTGCTTACAACTCCAATAATCTGGTGATTAGAACTACTTATAGCCTTAAGAGATGGACATGCAAATTCAGGGTTTCCCATAAAAATGATCTTCATTTTTTACCCTGGCATGATAGTTTATATAAGTTAACGTTGTTAATGAATCTCTTTTGATTTCATCGTTTTTAATGAATTTTCTTTTATTGTTCTAAGCTCTTTGTTGACGCTTATTTTTTCAGCTTTTGATACTCTATTGATAATCAAATTTCCATTTAAATGATCTACTTCATGCTGAATTACTCTTGCTAATAGAGCATCAAACTTGTTTGTGAATTTATTACCATATCTATCTTGATATTTTAGTGTGATTTTATTTGGACGTTTTACATCTAATCTTACGTCAGGAACGGATAAACAACCTTCATTCATCCAAGATTCACCTTCAGCTTCAACAATTTCAGCATTAGCAAAAACATGAATAGATTCTCCCTCTTCATCTATGTCTGAAATATCTACAACAAACAATTGTAAATCTACATCTATTTGGTTTGCTGCTAAACCTATGCCATTTTCCTCATACATTGTGTCAAACATATCATTGATCAAAGGATCTAAATTGCTAAAATCTGTAACCGGCTTACACTTTTTTTTAAGTATTGGATTACCGTAATGAACTACGCTTTTTGCGGTCATAATTAATTTTCCTCAATTTGCTCATTTTGAGAATCGTTTTTGCCTGCTAGGTTTGAAACAGATGCTCTGTTGACAGTCATTTTTGTATTTGAGTCTACTTGCAGCAAAAGAGTTTTTTTATCTTTATCCTTAAATCCCGCTATAGTGCCATGAATACCCCCAATAGTAACGATTTTATCACCTTTTTTTAGCGCCTGTATCATTGCCTGTTTTTCTTTTTGGCGTTTAGCTTGAGGCCGAATCATTAAAAAATACATAATTGCTAAGATTAAAATAAAAGGCAAATATGCCATCATTCCAGCACCTTGTGCAGCCTGTATAAATAATAAAGTTTTCAATTTAACTCCAGTTTAGTGATTAAAAATTAGCTATAAATCGATAAAAAAAATAAACTATCTTTGCTGATTGAGTTTTATTTGAAATACCGTACCATCGCTTGCTGAACTTGATTTAACAAATATGCTACCACGATGAATTTGTTCAATAATTCTTTGAACTAAGGATAATCCAAGACCCCACCCTCTTTTTTTTGATGAAAATCCTGGTTTAAATACATTCTTCCAGTCTTTTTTATTAATGCCTTTACCGTTATCTTTAATATAAATACATCCAAATTCGTTCATAGCTCTCACAATTATTTGAACTTTTCCTTT
>CETL01024619.1_pt1 | contig 23086 bp, 24 predicted proteins | sample 356371 | NCBI WGS metagenome assembly CETL01 (sample SAMEA2622518, study PRJEB7988) | marine metagenome | biome: marine biome (ENVO:00000447); feature: surface water layer (ENVO:00002042); material: "saline water (ENVO:00002010), including plankton (ENVO:xxxxxxxx)" | depth 5 m | reverse complement strand
TCTAACCAGCTGAGCTACGCGCCTAAAAATGTAAAATTAACACGCAGATAACCTTTTAACAAGCCCAAATACTATTTTAAAATCTCTGCTTTTTCTTTTGTTTATTCGGCATATCTAGAAAATTATCTTGTAATGATGTTATCTGATCACGGATTTTAGCAGCTTGCTCGAATTCAAGCTCTCTTGCGCACTTAAACATTTCTTTTTCAAGCTCTTTTACAACATTAACAACATTTGATTGATCAATATGCGGGAACTTTTTCTTAACTTTTGGTGTAAAGGATATCTTCTCTAGTTTTTTGTTTGAAATATAATTATCGTCATCAAGAGTCTCTTTGATTGCTTTTTTTATTGACATTGGTTTAATATTATTTGCTTTATTAAATTGAGATTGAATCCCCCTACGTCTATCAGTTTCATCAATAGCTCTTTGCATTGAGGGTGTTATAGTATCTCCATACAAGATAACCCTCCCGTTGATGTTTCTCGCCGCCCTTCCTATTGTTTGAATGAGCGATCTATCAGAGCGAAGAAAACCCTCCATGTCTGCATCTAAAATAGCTACTAATTCAACTTCTGGTATGTCTAGGCCTTCCCGTAAAAGATTTATCCCTACTAATACATCAAAATTTCCTTTTCTTAGATCTCTAATGATTTCTACCCTTTCCACAGTGTTAATGTCTGAGTGAAGATATCTGACATTTATATCAAAACTTTCAATATGTTCAGTTAAATCCTCTGCGGATTTTTTTGTGAGTGTTGTAATTAGAACGCGGTTATTGTTCTCTATTGCACTTTTTATTTCAGATATTACATCTTCAACTTGATTGACTGAAGGTTTAACCTGCACAGTAGGATCAATTAATCCAGTTGGTCTAATGACCTGTTCAACAATGCTACTTGATTTTTCTAATTCGTAGTTTCCTGGAGTTGCAGAAACATAAATTGTCTGAAAATTATATGATTCAAATTCTTCAAACTTTAGTGGCCTGTTATCTAGTGCTGATGGTAATCTAAAACCATAATTTACGAGAGTTTCTTTGCGTGATCTATCTCCTCTGAACATACCGCCAATTTGAGGAACTCCTACATGGCTCTCATCTATTATAATTAGGCCATCTTTTGGCATGTAATCTAACAAACATGGTGGATGTTCACCCGGCTCTGTACCAGCAATATAACGGGAATAATTTTCTATACCAGAGCAGTATCCCATCTCAGACATCATCTCTAAGTCATAATTAGTTCTCTCCCTTAAACGTTGTGCTTCTAATTGCTTATTAAGTCCTGAAAAGTAGGTTAATTGATCTTTTAACTCAACTTTTATTTCTGCTATTGCATTATCGATTATTGTTTGCGGGGTAACATAATGCGATTTAGGATAGACTGTATACCTTTTAATATTTTTAACAACCGTTCCTGTTAAAGGATCAAAGATATACAAATTTTCTATTTCATTATCATAGAGTTCAATTCTCAGAGCATCTTTTTCTGAATCTGCAGGAAAAATATCTATTATCTCTCCTTTAGCAGAAAATGTTCCTCTTCTTAGCTCAGTGTCGTTACGCTCGTATTGCAGCTCAACCAGTCTATGCTGAATTTTTTTTCTATCGATTACATCGCCTTGGACGAGATGGAGTATCATCTTTAAGTATGTTTTTGGATCTCCTAAACCGTAAATTGCTGAAACACTTGCTACGACGATTGCATCTTTTCTTTCTACTAAAGATTTTGTTGCAGAAAGTCTCATTTGTTCAATGTGTTCGTTAAGAGAGGCGTCTTTAGCTATGTATGTATCTGATACTGGCACATAAGCTTCTGGTTGATAATAGTCATAATAAGATACAAAGTACTCTACAGAATTTGAAGGAAAAAAGTCTCTCATTTCTGTATATAACTGAGCTGCTAGAGTTTTATTAGGAGCCATGATCAATGTTGTTTTATTAGTTCTTTCTATTATCTTTGCCATAGTAAATGTTTTTCCTGAGCCTGTAACTCCTAGAAGGGTTTGATGTCTTTGGTCTTCTTTGACTCCAGTTACCAAAGACTCTATTGCTCTTGGCTGATCTCCTGATGGTGTGTAGTTAGATTTGATTTTGAAAGACTTCATATTGATATATTAACATGAAGTTTACTTGAAAGGTTCAATTATGGTACGATAAAGTATCAAGGAAAAAAATTGGCATTCTCGAACAGAATAAAATTAATCAAACCGTCCTCAACAATGGCGCTCACCTCTAAGGCTAATGAAATGCGTCTTCAGGGAGAAGATGTTCTAGTTCTTACTGTGGGTGAGCCAGATTTTGATACTCCACAGTACATTAAAGATGCAGCAAAAAAGGCAATTGACAGCGGTGCAACAAAATATACTTCTGTAGATGGTACTCCTGAGCTGAAAGAAGCAATAATAAATAAATTTAAAAAAGAGAACGAATTATCTTTTGAGTCTAATGAAATAATTGTATCAGCCGGATGTAAGCAGTCTATATTCAATATGCTTCAAATTCTGATAGATGATGGTGATGAAGTTGTGATCCCGCAGCCTTATTGGGTATCTTACTCTGATATGGTAGTTTACGCGGGTGGAAAACCAATTATGCTTAAAACGACTTATGAAAATAATTTCAACATTAGCATTTCTCAATTGAAAGAATGTTTATCAGATAAAACTAAACTGCTTATGATAAATAGTCCTAATAACCCGAGTGGGAAATATTTTGATAGCGAAACATTATCTAATATTAGCAACGTACTTCTCCCTAATGAAAATATTTATATTTCTTCTGATGATATTTACGAGCATATCCATTGGCATAATGAAAAATTTCACAATATTCTAAATGTATCACCAAACCTTAAAGAGAGGACAATAATTTTAAATGGTGTGTCAAAAGCATACTCAATGACTGGTTGGCGTATTGGCTATGCAGCAGGTAATAGTGAGATAATAAAAAAAATGAAAACTCTACAGTCCCAGAGCACCTCTTGTGCTAGTTCTATTTCTCAAGCAGCAGCATGCGCAGCTTTGTCGAGTGAATGTAAAGAGCTACCAGCCATGAGAGCTGAGTACAAAAAAAGACACGATTTCGTTGTAAAACAACTCAATCAGATCGAAGGCGTTTTATGTAAAGAGACTGACGGAACCTTTTATGTTTTTCCATCTTTCAAGGAGTGTATTCAAAATAGTGAGCTCTCGAATGATAATGATTTGGCAATGAAATTACTTAATGAAGCTAAGGTTGCGGTTGTACCTGGTAGTGCTTTTGGTATGAATGGTCATATAAGATTATCTATAGCTGTTGATATGAAGTCTCTTGAAAATGCAATGACAAGAATAAAGTCTGTCTTATCTTAAAATTTATGCAACTAGACCTAGCAATAGTTCTTACGACCGTTAGTGATGACGAACAGGCAGAGGCATTAGCGGATATTCTTGTCCAATCAAATTACATAGCTTGTATAAATATACTTCCTAATATCAAAAGTAAGTACATCTGGAAAGGTGAGCTAAAAAATACTCAGGAATCATTACTTATCATAAAAACAAAGAAGCAATTCTTCCATCCTATTGAGGAAATCATTAAGAGAAACCATAAGTATGAAATCCCCGAGATAATTTGTATCGATATTTCTAATAGCTCTAAAGATTATGGTAACTGGCTTATTAATAATCTAACTGGGGATTAAACATATTTTAATCAAAAAAAAGGATCAAAAGCCCACTGCAAAAGAGCCTGTCTCTGTTTTGCTCGGCAAGTAAAGTCATTTCTCTTACAATTTTTTTTTATAGCCCCAATGTGTCTGGGGCCAAAATTATACCACCTCATTATCTGTATCAGATCCATCTCCTTAGCTCGTCTTCCGAGATGAAATCTACAGTACCACTGAAACCAACCCAGTGGATCTTCTTTAAAAATCCAACCTTTCGAAATCCAGTGAGACATTGGTAGGCCTGCTTTGACCTTGAAATAGTTAAGATTCACATCATAATTTTCGTCATTAATTTTAGCATTCTTAAACCAATATTTAGGATATTCGTCTACATCACCTTTGAAATAGTGTCCACCAAAAACTCCTGCTTCAAGCATCTCCTTTGGAGTTAGGCTTGGCTTGAATATTTTGTATGCATCAATTTGTACTGATGTTGTGTTAGTGCTTTTTTTAATATTTTGCATAATAATAAATAATTAAACGAATCGCTACTCCCCGAGACGGACTCGAACCGCCGACCTGGTGATTAACAGTCACTCGCTCTACCAACTGAGCTACCGGGGAATAATTAAAGCATAATAAACGAATATAGTTCTACCATCAATAAAATATTAAAATTCATTTTTTTTTATTATTTTCACAAAATCTTTTTTTACATCAGGATGATCTTTTGCATAACTCAAAGTTGCCTTCAAGAAACCTAATTTACTCCCACAGTCATAGCGGGTTCCATCAAATTCATAGGCTAGCACATTTTTGCTAGATGCAAGTTCATTTATAGCATCTGTTAATTGTATCTCATTTCCATGCCCAGGCTTTGTTTTCTTTAATATCTTAAATATGTTGGGATCTAAAATAAAACGGCCAACAACTCCGAGGTTACTTTTAGCTTTATGTGGCTTAGGTTTTTCTACGATTGATGAAATTTCTGATACTTTAGTACGTCTGGATTTACAAGTTACTATACCATACTTACTCACATCCTTTTTCAAAACTCTTTCCACCGCAACGATAGAAGAGGTTGTATCATTAAAAATTTTTATCATTGAAAATAAACATCCTGTCTTTGATTTTATAAGATCATCTGGAAACATTATTGCAAATGGTTCATTATTAATAATTTTCTCAGTGCATAAAATGGCATCTCCCACACCAGAAAGTGTTTTTTGTCTTACAAAAAAAAAGTTAATCTTACTACTCTGTAGAGCTTTTAAAGAATTTAAAAGATTCTTTTTACCTTTTTTTTCGAGCTCACTCTCTAATTCTGGGGAACGATCGAAATAGTCTATAATACTATTCTTGTTTCTACTTATTACAAAAATTACATCTTGAATACCTGCAGATATTGCTTCCTCTACTGCAAAATGTATTAGAGGTTTATCTATAATAGGAAACATTTCTTTAGGTATGGATTTACTTGCAGGAAGAAAACGTGTGCCAAACCCTGCAACAGGTATCACAACTTTTTTTATATTTTTCATGTGCATTAAATCTACAATTGGTGCAAAATAGTATTCTAATGACCTATGTTATCACAGAAAACTGTATAAAGTGTAAATATACTGATTGCGTAGAAGTTTGTCCTGTTGATTGTTTTCACGAGGGGCCAAACTTTCTTGTAATAAACCCTGAAGAATGTATTGATTGCAGTTTATGTGAGCCTGAGTGTCCTATCGAAGCAATAGTTTCTGAGGATGATCTAGATGATAGTAATAAGGACTTTCTTGAAATAAACAGAAGATTATCTGAAAAGTGGCCTATTATCACAGAAATAAAAGATCCCCCTAGTGATGCTAAGGACTGGGAGGGAAAGCCAAACAAAAAAGAACTCATAGAAGAGGATTAGAGATTATAGGACACTGCCATCATATATTTGTGGTATGTAATCCTCAAATCTCGTACAGTGTGGAACCCAAGTCAGCTTTACGACACCGATAGGACCATTCCTATGTTTCTCTACTCTAATTTCTGCTATCCCTTTCTGATTTGAATCTTCGTTATAAACTTCATCTCTATACAAAAATATAATCATATCAGCATCTTGCTCTATCGAACCCGACTCTCTTAAATCCGACAAGAATGGTCTCTTATCTGTTCTTGTTTCAACACTCCTATTCAATTGAGATAATGCTATTACTGGTATATCTAACTCCTTTGCTAATGCTTTAAGTGACCGTGTTACTTCTGCAATCTCATTAACTCGATTTTCAGAATAGCGTGGGATAGACATTAGCTGGAGATAGTCAACCATAATCACATCGATACCAGAACTTCGCTTCATACGTCTAGCTTTTGCCCTAAGTTCCATAGGTGAAATTGCCGCAGTATCATCAACATAAAAATCACAATCATGCATCATCTCTATAGCTGAAGTCACAGATCTTGTATCCTTGGGTGATACTTCATAATCACCAGTTCTGATTTTTTGTTGTGAAACAGTACTTAATGAGGATAACATTCTGAGCGCAATAGACTCTGACGACATTTCTAAACTGAAAAATCCAACTTTTTTCTTCTGATTGAAAACGATGTCTTGAGCAAGATTCATTGCAAACGCAGTTTTTCCCATAGATGGTCTCCCTGCTATTACAATTAAGTCAGACTTTTGAAGACCAGACAAAAGCTTATCTAATTCATTATATCCAGTGAGCAAGTAATCTAATTCGTCATTACTCTTCTTGAGATATATTTTATCAATATATGATTTGACAACCGGACCAATTTTTTTCAAATCAAAACTGGTACCCGTTTTTCCAGCTATATTGAAAATATCTTGTTCAGCCTTATCCAGAACTTCTCTAACATCTCCCAAATCGGTCTGATTGGCACTATTAATTGTTTTAGTGCTGATATTTATCAACTCTCTCAAAATAGATTTTTCTTTAATAATATCTGCGTACTGTGTAATGTGAGCATGAGTGGGGACGATTTTTGTAAGCTCTGCTAAATAATCTCTCCCACCTATCCCATCCAACTTTCCCTTACTCTTAAGGGCCTCTTCTAGGACAAGTAAATCAACTACTTGTTCATTAGATGCAAGCTCATAAATTTCATTAAAAATTGTTCTATTTTTTACATCAAAGAAGTCGGTTGGTTGAAGTCTATCAGAGATCTTTTCCCAAGATGTCGATTCCATTATCAGGGACCCTAGTAGCGCTTGCTCGGCCTCTATCGCTTTTGGTGTTGATGGGATTGAAGTTACCATCTATATATTCTAGCTTAAAAAAATATTTTTTGTTTGACAACTTAGTCTTTACTAGACGCTTCTTCTGTGGTATCTGTCTTTACCACATTTAATTTGATTGGTATGGTAACCTTTACCTCAGGATGCAGACTTATTGTTGCTATGTTCTTTTCAGATAGCTCTCTTATAGGTCCAAATGGCATGTTAATATCTCTTTTTTTTACCTGCATTCCATCAGCTAAGAGTTTATCTAATATATTCTGTAGACTAATAGAACCAAATAATTTATTTTCCTCATGAATGTTTACATCAAAAACTAATTCATAGTTTTCATACTGCTTTTGGTTTTCTACTGCTTTATCCTTTAGCTCTTTTTCGATTTTGAGTAATTCTTGCTTCTTCTGTTCAACTATCTCAATATTTTCTTTGGTCATTGGAAGTGCAAACTCCATTGGGAAAAGGAAGTTCCTAGCATAACCTGCTTTCACGGATACCTCTTGACCGATATCGCCAAGTTTTTTTATTTTTTTAAGTAGAAGAACGTTCATTATTTTTTATGATTATCGCAGAAAGGTAATAATGCTACATATCTTGCAATCTTAATGGCTTTGTTGATTTGTCTTTGTTCTTTGGCAGTTGTGCCTGCGACTCTTCTTGGTGAAATTTTTCCTGATTCAGAGATAAACTTTCTCAAGATACCTACATTTTTATAATTAATATCGACGAATTTTTTTGTTTTTTTATTATCTTTAACGAAGCTCATTAAGCAGTCCTCTCTTTAGATTGCATCATTATTGATGGCTCTGTGATGCTTTCTGATTGCACAGTGAACAAATGGCGGATTATACTGTCGTTAAATTTGATCAGATTTGATAATTCCTCAAGAACTTCAGCTGTAGATTGGAAATTGAGTAAAATGTATCTAGCTTTATTATTTTTATCAATCATGTAGGCCATTTTTATTACACCCCAGTCTTCGTGACGGTCGATGGAGCCGCCCTTAGACTCGATAGTAGATTTATATTTATCAACTGTTGAAATAGTCTCGGCATCATCCTGATTCACATCAAACATCAATAATAATTCGTAGTTTTTGGTAATATTACTCATTATGCGGATATTACGTTAGTCAGAGGTATTTTTCAAGTGTTCCCTTAGTTGATATAAAGCTACGCCTGTTGCTACGGATAAATTTAAACAATCAACACTTCCATAGATGGGTATCTTGACTACATAATCGCAGTATTTCATAACAGATTTTCTTATACCCTCATCTTCTGAGCCAACCACTAGAGCAAATCCATCTGGAAACTTACGTTTACTATAAATATTCTCCGTACTAGAATCAGCTGTACCAACGATTGGTATATTGGACTTTTTTAGTGTCTTCATGACTTGTATAATATTGTTATTCTCGAAAATTGTAATATTTTTACATCCTCCAGAAGCAACTTTCTGGACAGTTGGTGTCAGGCCTACAGAATTTGTCTTTCGTTTAACTATCAATGAGACGCCAGCGGCATTGGCAGTTCTGATACATGCGCCGAAATTATGAGGATCTTGTACACTATCTATTATCAAGATCATGGGTGTACTGGAAATTTGTAAAAACTTATCCATATCAAAAGGACTGCTAGCAGATATATTAGATGATTTTATAACCACACCCTGATGGTTTGATGATTGACACATAATGGTAAGCTGATCTTTGTCAATGTGTGAAACTTTAATTTTTTTATTAAATGCTAGTTCTTCAATCTTCTTGACAAGCTTATTCTTTGTTTTTCTGGATATATAAATTTCTTTAATAAACTTAGTTGAGGATTCTAGTTCTGCAATACATGTATGGATACCGTAAATATAATAATTTTTATTCATTATTTAGCGAAGATATCATCTCTACTTATAACTTGTCTTCGATCAGGACCTGTTGAAATTATTACTATTTTTGTTTCACATATTTCCTCTATTTTTTCTATATATTTTTTTGCATTGAGAGGGAGATTATTAAAATTATTTATACCCACAGTTGGGCTCTCCCATCCATTCATCTCTATATATTTAACGTTCGGAGTTGTCATTGTTTGATAATTTATATCACCATAGTCAATGCATATCTTAATCTTGTCTAAATTGTCAAGAACATCCAATTTCGTTAACGCTAGCCCATTGATTCTATTCAGTTCAACTGATTCTTTGAGTATTTTACAATCTAGCCACCCACATCGTCTATCTCTTCCAGTAGTGGCACCTTTCTCACCACCCCATTTAGCAATATTCCTTCCTATTTCATTATCCAGCTCTGATGGAAATGGTCCATGACCTACTCTAGTGGTGTATGCTTTTACAATACCCAATGAATAATCAAGTTTACTCACATTCATACCAGACCCCGAGAGTAAGCCAGCTAGAGTAGTATTAGAGGATGTGACATACGGATAAGTTCCATGATCTACATCAAGCATTGTCCCCTGTGCACCTTCAAAAATACAATTTGAATTAGATGATAGATCATTTACTAGATGAGTGGTGTCACTCACTAAATCTTTCACTTTCTCATACTCAACTCTCATTTCATTTACTGCTTTTTCTATATCGATTTTATTTTGATGATAGTATTTATCGAGAATAAAATTGTGATAAGACATTAAATCACTTGATTTACTCTCAAAAATACTAGACTCAAAATCAACTAGTCTTATGCCACGCCTAGAGACTTTGTCTTCGTAAGTTGGTCCAATACCTCTGCCAGTTGTGCCTATTGATTTTTCTGCCAATGCATGTTCTCTGGCAACATCTAAGGCAACATGAGTAGGTAATATTACGTGGCAGTTTTTGCTTATATATAGTTTTGTATCAATCTTAATACCTGATTTTTTTAGGGATTCAATCTCTTGATTCAGCGCACTCAAAGATACTACAACACCATTACCAATGATAGATTTGCAATTATCACGAAGGATACCAGATGGAATTAAATGAAGAATTGTAGTTACACCATTTATCACTAGAGTATGTCCCGCATTATGCCCTCCTTGAAACCTGATACAAGCATCAGCACTATCAGAGAGAACATCTACTATCTTACCCTTACCTTCATCACCCCAATGAGTTCCAACTAAAAAAATATTAGACATAGACATCATCCTCTTTCATAAGAAAAAATAGGTCTTTCAAATCTAAACTAAAACCTGATGCAAGTCTTTTTTTCTCATCTCTTGTATATGCTGTGTATCTACCACCAGTAGCAATAGCCTTCCTGAAATTTGGCACAAATACTGAAAAAGACAAATTGGTTTGATAGTCTAAATTATAAAGATTAGACATATCTATAATAATATCTATCACCTGATAGTTTAATAGTAATTTATCAGCAATATATTTAAGGTCAGATACAATGTTATCATTGTCAAATTTAAATTTTTTAAGCATAAGCGCTATTTCTTTAAGACATTTATAATCGCCATTTATTCTAATAAGTTCTACTAAAAATTCTATTTTGCTTTTTGAAATTTTAAGATGTGTCAAAAATGTCCTTAGTTCGTTTATGTTCTTTGAGTTAATCATTGTAACAAGTTTCGATTTATCTTTGTTATCAAGTGATAAAAGTGAAATACATTTATTTATTATGGATACATCTCCAATTTCAACAACTAAGGATTTTTTTCTTGATAACATTATAGTTTCAACCATGAGTGAGATTATCTCTATATCGTGACTTTTATTATTACATCCAAAAATCTCAGCCCCTACTTGGTAAGGATTTTTTCTATCAAAACTACTCTTTGTAGGTCTATAAATATCACCCATGTAACTAAACCTAGAGATACTTGCTTTATTAAATTGATAATCAATTTTTGCGATCTGCGGTGTAATATCAGATCTTAATCCTATTTTTTTCCCAGACTCTTTGTCTATGAATGTAATAGTCTGGTTATCAAGATCACTTGAATTAAGGCCAAGAAGATTAGGTAGGTTATCAACTATAGGTGGTATTACATGTATGTATTTGTTCTTAGTGAAGATCTTTTTGACTTTAGCTCTAAGCTCATCAAAAGCCTCAGCATCTCCGGGCATAAAATACTCAATTCCGCCAGGTATAAAAAAATTTCTATCGTTCATAGTACTTAATACATTAAAAATGCCAACAAGACACAGCCAGTTATAAAACTAATTCCACCGATTATTCTAATGGTATTATTTTCTAATTCAAGGACATAAAATACAATCGACTTAAATAGTCTAGGACTAGAGAGTGGGATAATTCCTTCCAGAATCAAAATTACAGAGATTATAGATAGAATTAGGGTGATTACGTCTATTTTAAACTACCTTCAGGATCGGTGAAGTACTTGAAAAAATCGGAATCAGGTTTGATAACTAACACGTCTTGCTTTGCATTAAATGACTCTCTATAGGCAGTTAAACTTCTATAAAAAGAATAAAATTCCGGACTTAAGTTATAGGCGGCTGCATATGTCTCTGTTGATATTGCATCGCCTTCTCCTTTAATCTTCTGTGCCTCTTTATAGGCCTCAGCAATAATTGTTGCAGATTCACGCTCTGCTGTAGCGCTGATTCCTTGAGCCTCTTCTTTTCCTTTAGATCTAAAAGCTTTTGCTACGGTAGCACGTTCTTTCACCATCCTTGCGTACACAGAATCACTTACCTCATCTGGTAGATCAACTTTTTTCAATCTTACATCAATAACCGTGATACCTAAAGCGCCTGCTGAATTGTTTGCTTCCGTTTTTACAATCTCCATTAACTTATCTCTATCTCCAGATACTACCTCATTGATAGTTCTCTTACTGAATTCGCTTTTAGTCAAGTCATTTATGATTTGGGACAATCGATTAATACCTATTCTCTCATCACCTTTAGAGGCTCTATAAAAGTTCTCAGGACTTGTAATTCTCCATTTAACGAATGAATCTACAATTACATTTTTTTTCTCACTAGTAAGAAATTGCTCAGGTTTGGAGTCCATTGTTAATAATCTTGAGTCATATTTTTTGACATTATTTACGAATGGTATCATGAAGTAAATCCCAGGAACTTCATAGGCTCTGACAATTTCACCTAATCTAAATTTTATTGCAACTTCCCTCTCATCCACAATAAAAGTTGAAGATGTTATTAATATTATTGCGGCAATTAAAATTGTAAGTAAATTTCTATTGTTCACCGTATACATCTCTCTTTCTGTTAGTAAAACTGTCTCTATTCATTCTAATTTTATCGACTAAAGAATTTGTTGTATTCGAATTCTCATTATTAATAGAGCTCTTATCATCACTACGTTTATCCTCTAATATCTTATCTAGCGGTAGATAAAGTAAGTTATTGCCTCCCTCTAAATCAATCATTACTTTTGTCGTATTACCTAATACTGATTCGACTGATTCAAGGTATAATCTCTCTCTGGTTACTACAGGTGACTTTTCATATTCAGCAAACAGTTGTTTGAACCTTAATGCCTCACCTTCTGCAGATTTGATTAGCTTAACTTTATATGCTTTTGCCTCTTCTAGAATTTGTTTTGCTTCACCTCTAGCAAGAGGAATTATCTCATTACTGTATGCGACTGCCTCATTGATATATCTTTGTTCATCTTCACGAGCTCTAATCGCATCAGCAAATGCATCCTGAACTTGCTCAGGTGGTTGTGCTTCCAATATGTTAACGGATTGAACATTGATACCAGAATCATAATCATCAAGTACAACTTGAAGAAGTGATTTTGTGGATGCCGCAATCGCTTCGCGTCCTTCCGTAATAACAAAATCCATTTTATTTTTACCCAGCACTTCTCTTATTGCGCTTTCACCTGAGGCTCTGAGTGTCTCATCTGGATCTCTTAGATTAAATATAAAGTTACTTGCATCTTTAATATCGTATTGAATAGCAAAGTTAACGCTCACAATATTTTCATCCTCAGTGAGCATAACTGCTCTTTGTTGAACAGATCTTATTTTAGAGACATCCACTATCTCGTATTTCTGAATAACGCGAGGAACCCAGTGAGGACCTGGTCCAGTGATTGTAACAAATTTACCAAATTGTAAAACCACGCCTCTCTCACCATCATTGACAATGTACACACCCGATAAAAAATAAATCGCTACAATAACACCTGCTAGAATACCAACATTTTTTTTGCTGGGAGTATTGCCTGAACCAGAGCTTCCTGAAGATTTAAAAAAATCATTGAAGAACTTAGTAAAGCTCTTCACTATATCGTCTAGCTCTGAATTGTTATCTCTTTTTCGACCCCATGGGTCTTTGTTGCCATTTGGTTCATTCCATGCCATAAAGTTCTCCTACGACAATAATAGTAATACAAAGTTCGCTACTCATCAATTTCTAATTTGATTGTTTGAGATGGCACAATCGTGGAAATAGCATGCTTGTATATGCTCTGAGTAACTTTATTCTTGAGCATAATAGTGTATGGATCAAATGCCTCAATTACACCGTCCAATTTGATGCCATTAACCAGAAAGATGGATACCTGAATTTTATCCTTACGAAGTTTATTAAGAAATTTATCTTGCAAATTATCTGGCATAGAAGTGTCCACTAAGTAGTAATATCCCTATACTGACATCATTTATCCGAAATGTAAATTTGTCTCTATATCGTCAACAATTTCCACAAATGATTTGTGGTCTATGTTAATCTCCAAATCAGGCTTATATTTTCTCATCCAGGTCATTTGTCGTTTTGCAAGTTGTCTCGTAGCAAATAGACATTTCTCATATAATTGCGATTCTGATATCTTTCCATCCAGATACTCCATGGTCTGCCTATATCCGATAGATTTCATTGACTGTGATTGAGAGTCTATATGGTACTTTTTTTTCAATTCAACTACTTCTCTGATTAAACCATCATTGAATATTTTTGTAGTTCTTTGTCGAATTTTTCTATGATAACTACTTCTATTTTTTGGGAGAAGAAATATTACTTTGTTTATAAAGTTACCATTTAGAATCTTATGATCGGTAAAAAAAGAACTCATAGGTCTCCCTGTAATTAAATAGACTTCTAACGCCCTCTCAATTCTTTGTGAGTCGTTCGGGTTAATTCTGTCATAAGAACGAGCGTCAATAAATTTTAAACAATTATGAATAGTACGTATATCATAAGTTTTTTTGAGATAATTTATAAACTCACGTTCATCGTTGTCACGTTCTGGCAGTACATCAATGCCATGTAATAATCTATTGAAATACATCATTGTCCCACCGACAATTAATGGTGTCTTACCTTTTGAAATAATTTGATTAATTATTACTTCGACAGTCTTGCAATAGAAGTTAACATTGAAAGTTTGATCAGGGTCAATTATATCAATCATATGATGAACATACTGTGCTAAAATCTTTTTGCTTGGTTTATCTGTCCCTATATCAAGATTCTTATATACAGTACTAGCATCCATATTTATGACCTCAAACGGATGTTTTTTTACTAACTCTATAGCAACCTTACTCTTGCCTGTACAAGTAGGCCCAACCAGAAAAAATACTTTTTTTTTATTATTCATTATTAACAGATAAAAATGTTCCATATTCCAGAGACTGGAAATTTATATGAATATCAGGAGTAGGTAACTTATCTACAAACTTGTTAGGCCACTCAATGAAATGAATCCCATTTGAGTCAAGACTGTAGTCAACTCCTATCTCCTGTAATTCTCTATAATTACTCAGTCTGTACAGATCATAATGATAAATTTTTAGATCCGATACAATATATTCATTAATCAGAGAAAAAGTTGGGCTATATGCATTCTTACTAGGGTTTAGGTGCTTAATGTAGTATTTAACAAATGTTGTCTTGCCGACGCCTATATTCCCAGATAAAAAAACAATTAGTCTCTTAGCAGTAAGTTTATCTAATAACTTAAAAAGAAGATTATAACTCTCTTCACGATGAACAATAAAAAGTTGAGTTGGTTCGTTCGATTTAACTTTCATGGTAAAAATTATTTACCAATTCAGACATTTTTTCAATCACATCCGAAGGCAAAACTCCAATTGGTCCTCTCTTGGATTTAATTACATCTGCTGATAGTGAATGTAAGCCAACAGCAAACAAAACTGCATTTTTAAGCTCATTATCTTTTGTGAGACCCATTATAGAAGACATAACACCTGTTAAAGCATCACCCATTCCAGCCATACCCATGTGATGCCCTCCATGGCTACAAGTAAATATATCAGTTCCATCATAAATAATGGTATTCAATCCCTTCAAAACAATAACACCAGAATATTTTTCTTGAAGTAAACATGCTGCTTCAATTCTATTATTGCGAATCCATGAAGGTGAACGATTTAATAGCATTGCTGCTTCTCCTTCGTGAGGTGTCAGCACCCAATTCTGATACTTAAATGGATTTCTGCTTAAAAAAAGAAAAATTCCACCATCCATTATAAGTTTTGTTGAGAGTGAGTTTTTAGAAATTACATTTACTAAATCTAAAAATATAGACTCTGACCAAGTATCATCAGAAAGACCTGGTCCAACTATTACAACTTTATAGTCGTTCAAGTTTTTTAGTACATTCTTATTATACTCTGATGTGACTAACTCATTTTGAAAAATTGAGACTGTTTCAGCATGAAGTTTATTAGTGCAAACAATGAAGTACCTAGAACCTGTTTTAACAGCAGCACTAGAGGATAATAAAATTGACCCTAGAAAACCATTAGTTCCACCTATCAGAATATTTTTCCCATATGTTTTTTTATGGTCTTTATCAGAGAATTTGTGATTTAAAGTTAATTCATTGCAATACGTCGCTTTCTCTTGGATGGAATATTCTATGACATTATGATCTTTGAATTTATCAATTTTTTTTGAATAAATGTTAAAAGACATCAATATGATATGCCGATAATCGTATTAGAGTAATTAGAAAGTAAGGATTGCATTAACTCATCTATGAGGGAAGTTTTTTTGTTGTATACCACAAGGTTAGAGTCACTTAAATACTTTTTATTAATGTCATAGATAGATCCAACCTCATCAATGAGACCTAGTTGCAAGGCCTGTTTACCTGTCCAAAATAGCCCAGTAAATACTGAAGCATCCTCTATTTTTGATCCTCGTGCTAATTTAATATCTGTAATAAAATCATTATGAATGTCTTTAACAAGTGCATTAAGATGATCTCGTTGTTTTTGAGAGAGTGACTGAAATGGATCAAGAATTGTTTTATCTTCTCCAGATGATATTGTTTGAGATTCTATACCTAGTTTTTTCGCAAGCGATTCTATGTTGATACTATCTAATCGAACACCAATAGATCCAACAATACTAGATGAATTGGCTATAATCATATCTCCACTAGCAGCAATATAGTAGCCACCAGATGCGCCAACATCATCTATAACTGCATAAATAGTTTTATTGGATGTCTCTTTGATCTTTCTAATCTGGTCAAAAATAATTTTTGACTGGGTTGCACTACCACCAGGACTGTTTATGTTAAGAATGATATTCTGACAAAGGTCATTTTCCACAGCTTTTGTAATCAAATCAATTACCTTCTTAGTGTTGTCACCTCCTGGCGATATAACTCCGTTAATATTAATTACAGCTGTATGATTACCTACCTTGTATATCTTATCTGAAGATACAAAAGGGAGTGCAAAAATAAAAACAAAAATAACTAAGATTATTACTCTAGATACAATCTTGAATCTTCTTTCTGATTTTTTATCCTCTACTAGTGCATCAATAAGATCTTTTAGAGTCTTTTCATCCATAATCAACCACCTAATAAGATTTTATATTTCATTCTCCAAATTATCAATAAGAATAGCTAGGTCATTAGGGAGTGGCGATTGGAAATTATAATGCTTATTATAATAGAATGATAAATTAGATGAGTGTAGGAAAATTCTATTCAGGCCAATTTTTCTGAGTTCTAAATTTACTATTTTATCTCCGTATTTTGTATCACCACAGATTGGATGTTTGATTGATGAAGAATGAACTCTTATCTGATGTGTTCTACCGGTTTTAATTGAGACATCGACTAATGTATAATTAGAAATATATTTTTCTACATAAAATGTAGATAAGGCATATTTGCCCGAGTCATCAACCGATACTCTACCATCGTTTTTCTTCTTATTGATTTTTAACGATGAATCTACTTTTGTTTCTGACTCAGCGAGTTTTCCTAGCAAAAGAGCTTTATAGCTTTTCTTTACTTGATTTGTCTTGAAGCAGTTGCCTAAGTGCTTTGCTGAATGATAATTTTTTGAAATGAGCATGCAGCCGCTTGTATTTCTGTCTAGTCTATTAACAGGTGCAATGTCTGCATTATTTTTCAATTTTTTAAGTGAAGAAATTATATCATACTTCACATTAGTACCACCATGGACTGATAACCCTGCAGGTTTATCAATCACTATGAAATCGTTATTTTCAAATATTATATATTCGCCTATATTTCCCAGAAATTTCTCATTTTTAGAGATCTCTTTAGTCAATGGTGATATCGGTGGAATTCGGACGATATCTTGTGAAACTAGACGATAACTAGGTTTAACACGCTTACTATTAACTCTTACCTGACCATCTCTAATAACTTTGTATATTAGGCTTCTAGGCGCACCTTTAATTGTCTTAAGGAGGAAATTATCAATACGTTGTCCACCAGTATTAATGCTGATTTTCTTGCATTTTATATAATTTTTAGTAATTTTATCCACGATATCATTTGAAGAAAATATGAATCATTGATATATTAACTCAAAGATTTACATATTAGTATAGACTATAAATTAGTAATTAAGTCCAAAGTGACACAGAAAGCACAAAGAAGACATATTAAGTGATAGGTGCAGAGTCTCATACTAGATATATATTATAGAGATAGATTAATTGTTTAAACACATGTATTACAGGATTCTAAATGAAACAGATTTTATTAAATGCCTCCCAGAGAGAAGAGGTGCGCTTAGCTATAGTAGAAAACAAAAATTTGGTGGAACTAGACATAGATTTACCATCAAAGAATATCAAGTCAAATATTTACAAAGGGACCATATCCAGGGTTGAACCTGGTCTCGAAGCAGCATTCGTAAATTTTGGTCGAACTAGACATGGTTTTCTACCATTTAAGGAAATATCTCCTGAAATCTTTGTGCCAGGAAAACCCAAGACTATAAGGGATTGCATTGAGAGCGGAAAAGAGGTTGTCGTCCAAGTTGATAAAGAAGAAAGGGGTACTAAGGGCGCTGCCCTCACAACTTATCTGAAATTAGCGGGTAAATACCTAGTTTTATTACCTAAAAACCCTAACACTGGTGGTATTTCAAGACGACTCGAGGGCAATGATAGACTAAATGCAAAAAAAATGCTTGATGCTCTAAACATCCCTGAGAAAATGAGCGTGATTCTGAGAACATCTGGATTAAACTCAAGCAAAGAAACATTAGAGTGGGATATGAATTATCTAATTCAGATCTACGAAAATATTGTGGAGAACTCTGTCCTAAAAAAAGCTCCATATTTGGTTTATGAGGAAAGTAGTATGCTTGCAAGAATTATTAGGGATTATATTGATGAAGAAACTGATTCAATAGTTATTGATGACCAGGACTTCTATGATGATTTCATGAATGCAAAAAAATATTTTATTCCACATAGTAAAATTAAAATCGAGCAATATAAAAAATCAACACCAATATTTAGTGAATATAGAGTTGAAACACAAGTTCAAAGCGTATACAAAAGAAAGATAACATTACCATCGGGTGGTAATATTGTTTTTGATTCAACGGAAGCACTGACTAGTATTGATGTAAATTCTGCAAAATCTACAAAAGGTGGAGATATTGAAGAAACTGCGCTAAATACAAACTTAGAGGCTGCAATATCTTTATCAACACAATTAAAATTAAGAGATATTGGCGGTCTGATCGTTGTTGATTTCATTGACATGATGTCACTAAATTCACAGAAGACTGTCATGCGAAAAATGGCTGAACTTGCAAAGATAGATAAAGCAAAAATCCAATTTAGTAGGATTTCTAAATTTGGATTAATGGAGATATCTCGCCAAAAATTAAGATCATCAATTATAGATAACACAGATGATTTATGTCCAACTTGCTCTGGTACGGGATATATTAAGTCTTTATCATCACAATCAATTTCACTAGTAAGAATGCTCGAGGAAGAAGCTGTGAAAAGCGATAAACCTATTACTGTATATCTCCCTGTAAGATTAGCAACTTATCTATTAAATGAAAAAAGGGATTTAGTTCAAGGGATAGAGGAGAGACACAATATAACAATCAAGATAGTACCTGACCCAGAAGTTGAAGTAACTAGCTATTTAATTGATAGAGAAAGTAGAAGTCAATCAGAGTTCAAGGCATCAGCTAGTCACAAAGAAAACTCTAAAGAAACAAAAGTTACAAGTCCTCAGCCCTCCAATTTCAATGTTGAGAAACCATTAGTTTCAGCAGTGGCACCTAAAACTCAACCACCAAAACCGAAAACTGTCAATAACACCTTATCTAATGGGATTCTGACAAGTATCATCAAAAAAATAGGATCAATTTTTTTTCCTAAAGAAAAAAGATCTACAAGATATAGAGCCAATAATAAAAAGAGGTACAGTAGGCCATATAACACGAAATATAATAAGTATAAGTCTTATAATAAGAAAAGAAACAATTCACGAAGAACTAGTAGTAAATCACATAACTAATGATTAAGTTCTTAGTCAGAATCGTTACGGTAACACTAATTGTTTCTATATCTTTGTATTACTTACAACCACAATCAATTTTCTATAAAAATGACCTGAAACGTATACAGGAAAACAATATTGTTACTTTTGTAACTAGATTAGGACCAACAACTTATTATGAAATTAAAAATAAAAAATTTGGATATCACTACTCAATAATGAGGGAGTTTGCAGACTTTTTAGGTGTTGATCTATCTGTGAAAGTTGTCAGCAATATTGCAGATGCAAAAGAAATGTTAGAATTACGCGATGCTGACATCATTTCCGGATGGAATGTAATCAACACGAATAGTGATATTAAAACAAGTTTCCCATATAACAGAGTTGACTTTGTAATAGTATCTAAATCGAATATCGCACGTAGGCTAAATACAGAAGAAAAACTTCTTGAAAATGATATACATACTATAGAATCACAAGTGATTTCAAATAGTGATTCAATTAAAGAGAAAAAACCTAAATATTCATACAAAGTTTGGGGAGATAAAAATATAGATGATTTATTAAAAATGCTCTATGACGATGAAATTATGTTTTTATTTATGTCATCTGATGAATTTAAAATACTATCGAAATATTACAGAGACATTAAGATAGTTCAGAGGCACTCAGTAAATGAAGCGGAATATTGGGTTCTACCCAATAACATTGGTCCTGAGATGCAGAATAAAATATCTGATTTTTTTAACTATATGATTGAAAACAATAAATTAGCGATAATCTATCAGAATTTTTTTGGGCAGCAACAACACACATTTGTTGGTTCTAAAATTTTTATCAATGATCTTGTAGAAATATTTCCGACTTATGAATTTTTTTTCAAGGAAGCCTCAAAGTTATTTGATTTTGATTGGAGGCTTGTTGCTAGTGTTGGTTATCAAGAATCTAGATGGAGAAAGGATGCTGTATCATACACCGGTGTAAAAGGGATAATGATGCTCACAAAAGACACTGCAAAAGAAGTTGGTGTTAAAGATCGAATAGATCCAAAAAATAGCATTTTTGGAGGAACAAAATATCTTCGAAGTATCTATAATCGAATTGATTACGAACTAGACGAAAATGAAAAAAAATGGTTTGCGATAGCTGCCTATAATATAGGTTTAGGTCATGTAGAGGACGCGATAAAATTAGCTGCAAAAAATGGTACACAGATAAACAAGTGGTCAGATATTGAACCATATATTTTAATGCTAAGTCAGTCAGAGTATTACCGTCAGACTAAATATGGTTATGCTAGAGGTTGGGAAACAGTTAAGTATGTACAGAATATAAAGCAATATTATGATATACTTACTTTTCTAGATTCACAAGATAAAGAAGTAGATGAAAAAGATCAGGAGATTCCCAAAACGTTATGACTAATATAGATATAGACTTTATTGAAAAATCATTTACTGAAGGCATAGAGGACTCCCAAAAATCAAAACTTGCTGAAACGATTGACCATGTGTTTGATGCATTAAACAAAGGAGATATTAGAGTTGCAGAATTTGCAGATGGCGAATGGATCGTTAACGAATGGATTAAAAAAGCAATACTCCTCTCTTTCAAATTGAAATCAAATAAAATTATTGATACTGGTTATACGAAATTTTACGATAAACTTTCATCAAGATTTTATCATTTAGATCAAGAGTATTTAGCTGAGAGAAATATCAGAGTTGTACCACAAGCAATAGCAAGAGAAGGGACATTCATAGGAGAGAATGTAGTACTTATGCCATCATTTGTAAACATAGGTGCTTATGTAGGCTCCGGAACTATGGTTGATACATGGGCGACAGTTGGCTCCTGCGCACAGATAGGCAAAGATGTTCATCTATCTGGGGGTGTTGGTATAGGTGGTGTTCTAGAACCATTACAGGCTAACCCTACTATAATTGAAGATAACTGTTTCATAGGAGCAAGGTCTGAAATCGTAGAGGGTGTTATTGTTAAAAAAAATTCAGTTATTTCAATGGGTGTATTTATAGGGAAGAGTACAAAGATCTATGACCGTGAAGATGATACGGTATCTTATGGAGTTGTACCAGAAGGGTCAGTTGTTGTCTCAGGTTCCTTACCATCGAAGAATGGAAAATATAACCTATATTGTGCAGTTATCGTAAAAAAGGTAGATGAAAAAACTAGAAGCAAAGTGGGTATTAATGACCTCCTCAGAGAAGCTTAAGAAATTTCTCTTCGGTTAAAATAGTCGTACCTATTCTCTTTGCCTTATCAAGCTTGCTCCCAGGTTGTTCACCACATATTAAATATTCTGTTTTTCCTGAGACCGAGCTAGAAACTTTTCCTCCATTTGATAAAATTATTTCTTCAATTTCATTCCTAGAAATTTTATTGAAAGATCCTGTTACCACAAATGATTTGCTTGAAATAAATTTGTTAGAGGATAGTTTTGGATAAATTATTTCAATACCAGATGATACCAATTTTTTAATTTTCTCTATATTGCTAGACACGGAAAAGAAACTAATGATGTTATCAGCAACTATTGGTCCGATATCTTTTATACATTCTAAAATTTCTCGTTTAGCATTTATTAACTCATCCATGGTGTTAAAGTTTTGTGATAAAGTACGTGCTGTGGAGAGACCTACTTCTCTGATACCAAGAGAGTAAATGAATTTTTCGAAATTAGGTTTTTTGCTTTTTTCAATTGAGCTAATAAGGTTATTAACAGAAACCTTTGCCATTCTATCCAGCATTATAAGGCTATCATAGGTTAAATAATATAAATCAGAATAATCATTGATAAGATTATTATCAACTAGTGAAATTATTATACTCTCACCTAAGCCAGTGATATTCATGGCTTTTCGTGAGGCAAAATGACCGATACCCTGAATTATTTGTGGCCTGCATGTCAATTCATTTGGACATTTATAAATTGATTGATTTGATATCTTTATAATAATCTCTCCGCATGCCGGACAAACTTTTGGAAAAGATATTTTTGAAGTCTTTCCTCTCTTTGAGAGATTAACTTTTTCAATCTCTGGGATTACATCTCCTGCTCTCTTTACATAAACGTAATCATTTTTTCTTATATCTTTCTTTCTAATATCATCTAGATTATGTAAAGTTGCCCTGCTTACCGTAACACCACCGATATTTACAGGTTCTAATTCTGCTACTGGTGTTATTACGCCAGTGCGACCAACTTGGAAAGTTATATCGACAATTTTTGTTTGGGATACTTGGGATGGAAATTTAAATGCAATTGACCATTTCGGAGCTTTTGACGTATAACCAATCTGCTCACGCAATTCATAGTTATCCACTTTATAGACTATTCCATCTATCTCATATGGAAGATTATCTCGTTTATTAGAAATATTGTCAAAATAATCAATTGCTTGATTAATATCATTGATTTTTTTATTTAAATCACAAGTCTGAAA
>CETL01018242.1_pt1 | contig 23485 bp, 19 predicted proteins | sample 356371 | NCBI WGS metagenome assembly CETL01 (sample SAMEA2622518, study PRJEB7988) | marine metagenome | biome: marine biome (ENVO:00000447); feature: surface water layer (ENVO:00002042); material: "saline water (ENVO:00002010), including plankton (ENVO:xxxxxxxx)" | depth 5 m | reverse complement strand
CAAATATATTTAGAAAAAAGAAATATTCAAACAAGAGTTGTTTTTACGGGGAATATTTTAAGGCAGCCTATGATGAAAAATCAAAAATATGTTGGCAATCTAAATGAACTTAAAAATGCAGACAATGTTATGAAAAGAGGAGTTTTATTACCAGTCCATCATGGTATGACTACTAAAATGTTTGCAAGGCTACATAATACGATTGAAGATTTCTTAAAGAGATATTAGTAGAAATATTCTTCTATATCATCTAGAGTCTTTTTAAAAATATCATCTTTTTTTATATATCTACTATACCAATCAGCAGTTTTAATTAATGTTTGGGATATTGTAAATTTTGGTCTCCACATTAAATCTTTTTTGGCCTTATCAGAATTTAACTTGAGAAGAATGGATTCTTTATATTTCTGATTATCTTTATACTTAATTTTTTTATGTTCTAATATATTGCTCATTCCTTGAACTATATATTTTACGTCAGAATATTTTTTTGTTTGTGGTGCAAAATTATAAGATTCATAATAATTTTTAGATTGATAAGTTCGTTTCATTAAAATTAAATAACCATTCAGTACATCAAGAATATGTTGCCAGGGTCTTATAGATTTTGGACTTCTAACCTCAAGATATTTATTTTTAATTATCGCATCAATCAAATCAGGAATAATTCTATTATCACCAAAATCTCCACCACCAATAATATTTCCAGCTCTAGCAGTAGATATATTCACTTTTTTTTCGAAAAAACTTTTAAAATATGCTTTGGTAAGTATTTCAGAACAAGCCTTACTGGCCGAATATATGTCTAATCCACCTAACTTATCATCTTCTTTAAAAGCAAGACCTTTTTCTAAGTTTTCATAACATTTATCGGTAGTAATATTTAGAATTGCTTTTAAATTTTTATTTTTTTTTGAAGACTCAAGTAGATTGCAAAGACCATTGATATTTGATTCTATGGTTTTGATAGGATTTTTATATGATTCTATAACTAAAGGTTGAGCGGCTAAATGAAATATCATCTCAGGCTTAATATAGTTTAATTTTTTATCTAGCTTTTCTATATTTTTAATATCAATATAATTCGATTTGATTATATTTTTAAGATTTAAAATTTTATACAAGTTACCTCTTCTGTCATAAGGTTTCAAGGATATTCCATAAACTTTAGCTCCGAATGTGTGGAGTATGAGTGACAACCATGCACCCTTAAATCCCGTATGACCGGTAACAAGAATTTTTTTGTTTTTATAAAAGTTTGCTAGCACAGAAAATCACCAAGTCTTCCAGGGGGGGTTTGGCGATGATGCCATGCTATCTAATTGTACTTTATCTCTAAGGTGATCCATAGCTTTCCAAAAACCTCGATGCTTGTATGCCATTAATTCACCTTCATCTGCGATTCTAGATAGAGGTTCCATTTCCCACTGCTCATCAATATTTTGAACAAAATCTAATGCTCTTTTGTTAATGACAAAAAAACCACCATTTATGAACTTATCGGCGGAATCAAGCTTTTCTTTTATAGCTATTACTTTATCACCTTCAATATTAATTGCACCAAATCTGCCTTCAGGTATTGTTGCAGTTAGAGTTACAAGCTTTTTGTGATTAAAATGGAAATTAATTAATTCTGTAATATCAATATTTCCTACGCCATCGCCATAAGTCATTAAAAATTCTTCCTCTGGAATATAATCTTTGATCAATTTTAACCTTCCTCCAGTATTTGTATTAAGTCCTGTATCAATTATAGATACTTTCCAATTTTCGCTATGGTTTACATCAAATTCAATTGAATTTGTTTTTAAATCTATGTGAATAGATGAATTATTTGTTTTATAATTTAAAAAATAATCTTTAATTATATTTGACTTATATCCTGCACATATTATGAATTCATTAATGCCGTGGACTGAATAGTGCTTCATTATATGCCATAATATGGGCTTTCCGCCTATTTCAACCATGGGTTTTGGAATTGTATTAGTTTCCTCTGATAATCTGGTGCCTAGTCCACCAGCAAGCAAAACACATTTCATCTAGCTTTAATATTATCATTAAAAAACTTTTTTTTATAATAATATTTAACCTAGCCTGTTAATCTTAAAAATTCTTTATAAATGTACTTATTAGATCCTGTTATTAAATCCGAGTAATTTTTATTTTTTTTTATTTTAATCCCTGACTCAAGTGCTATTAAAATCCCTGCATCATAATCCCAGATATTTAAACCTGAAAGCCAACAGGCATCAACTCTTCCACAAGCAAGGTAGGCCAGATCCAAAGCTGCAGAACCAGAATTTCTTAAACTTTTTAAATAAGGATAAATTTTATGATATTTTTTGACCCTCGCCATTATTTTTGGTTGTGATTTAACAAGTCCCAGAGAAACTATAGCATTTTTTAATTCTTTTGTTTCAGACGGAAAAATTTTTTCATTATTCAAATAAGATCCTTCATTGCGGACTGCTTTAAATGTTTCATTTTTTATGGGGTCGTGAATAATACCCAGAATTGTTCTTCTATTAAATTTTAATGAAACTGAAATACAAAAATGTGGGTTCATTCTTATAAAATTATTTGTACCATCTATTGGATCTATTATCCAAGTGTAACCGGCACTATCAAGATTTTCCTTACTTGTTTCTTCGGATATGAAATTAGATTCAATAAAAATCTTTTTTAATCTACTAATAAGAAAAATTTCGGTATCAACATCAATATTTGTAAAATATTCGTTATTACTTTTAGTATGAATTTTCATATCTCTATCCAAGTAGGATTTTTTTATTTTTTTTCCGGCGTCAATAATAATTTTTTCAATTTTTATTATTTTTTCTTTTGTTAGATTATTTTTCATACTATCTATTCTTCATATATACTATCATTGAACTTTTTTGTGTAAATTCCCATAATGTTGTATCACTAATTCTTTCAATCTCCGAGTAATTTGATAATAATTCTTTAATTTTATCATTATTTAAATTTTTTCGACCCTCCTCACAAATTCGTGTAGAACAAATAATAACTTCAGGAGATGAATTTAGAATATTATCAATATGATCTTTTTCAACATAATTAATTTTTTCTAAGGGTAAAATTCTATATTTAGAGGAATTTCTTACAAGTGCTGGGCTATGAGCAATGGGTGATAAAGGCTCAGTTTGATCTTGTAAATACCAATATAGTATGTGGTAATCAAGCGCTAAAATTCTATCTTGAGGTCCTATCATATTTTTTAGCTTTTTACTGTATTGATATATCTTGTGCTCAGATTTTATATTTTTTATATTTGATACTAATTTAACACTGTGAAAAATTGAGGACAATGCCACATATAAAAAAGGTATAAATATAAAAATCTTTATAAATTTTAAGATTTTTTTATTATCTATACTACGAAAACTCATTAAAATATAAATAATTAAAATTGGTAATATTTGAATAAAATGGTGAGAAAATCCTTGTTTTGAAGCAATAATACTAATAAGAATTGTTATAAGCATAAAGATAATAAAGCTACTACTATAACTTTTTTCATATTTAGGATCTTTAAATAAAATTATTGCGAGAATAATTAAGAACAATGGTAAGAAAAGGAAAGGATAAAAATAGACCATCTTAAAAAAAGTTATAAAATAATTTAAAATTGAATCTATAAATGAAAATTCACCCGAGTAAACAAATAAAACATCAATATTTGATACTAAGAACAGATCAATTTTATTGTTTGAAAAGTAAATGATAATAAATATCAATAGAGGCAATAAGCCACCAAGAATATATAAAGAAATATTTTTTATAATTTTTTTCAAATTATATTTTTTATAAAACTTTGTAAAATAAAAAAAAGGAAATAAAAAAGCAACAACTGCTATATTAGTTCTTGTTAAAACAGATAGTGATATGAATAATCCTGCTAAAATAAAATCCCTTTTCCTTTCTGACTTTATTGCAAAATATACAAAAATTAATAAAAATGGTAGGGATAATAATTCAGTTGTAGGATATAGCCAAAAATAATAAGTCATTAAAGAAATATAAAAGAGTATTGATAAAAGTAATAATTTATTAACTTTTAGTAATCTTAAAATAAGAAAAATCTCAAATGATGTTATAAATACAATAAAAAAACCTAAAATTCTAACTGCTATTAGAGAATCTGGAAATAAATATAATGGAATTGAATACATAACATATACCATTGGAGGCTTCATTTCCCATACTTTTTCATACGGCAAAAATCCATCCACTAAACTTTTTCCTGCTAATATGTATGTAAATTCATCCCAGGTCACCACTTCATATAACAAGGTATGAGAAAAAGCGATTATGATAAAAAGCATAAATATTGCAATATCTCTAAGAATAATTTTATTCATTTGATTATACGATGATAAAGTATATCAAATAATTAAAAATAAGCTTCTAATGTGATAATATAGATAAATGAAAATAATCTCTATTGTTGCCCCCTGCTATAATGAAGAAGAAAATATAGATCAAGTAATAAAACAAATCTGTAAAATTTTTGATACAAAATTAAATAATTATGATTATGAAATAATATTTATCGATAATGATTCTGAAGACAAAACTAGGGATATAATAAAAAAAAATGCTTTGAATAATAAAAAAATAAAATTAATATCAAATGCTAGAAATTTTGGTCATATAAGATCTCCTTTTCATGGATTAATAAATTCCAGTGGCGATGCATCAATTCTAATAGCTACTGATCTACAAGATCCTCCCGATATGATTATAGATTTCGTAAAATTTTGGGAGGAGGGATTTAAAGTAGTAGTTGGAAGCAAGAATGAATCCGAAGAAGGATTTATAATAAAAAAATTAAGATCTATATATTACAAAATAATGTCAAAACTAACATCAAATAGGCATATTACAGGTTTTACAGGATTTGGCTTATATGATAGGAGTATTGTAGATGAGTTAAAAAATATAAAAGAGACTTATCCTTATTTTAGAGGATTGATATCAGAATTAGGATATAATACTAAAATATTAGAATATAAACAGCCTCAAAGAATGTTAGGAAAATCAAAGAATAATTTTTTTACACTTTTTGATATGGCAATGCTTGGTATAACAAGCTCATCAAAGCTTCCATTGAGATTTATTACTCTTTTTGGACTATGTACATCTTTGATTAGTCTACTTGGTGCTATAATTTTCCTATTGTTAAAAATTTTCTATTGGGATGATTTTTCATTGGGCTTTGCTCCTCTAATTATATTTTTCTTTCTTTTTTCAGCTATACAATTTTTTGTTATAGGAGTTTTAGGTGAATATATTTCTAAGTTAAATGAAAACTCAACTCAACTTCCAAGAGTCGTTGAAAAAGAGAGGATAAATTTCGAAGATTAATTATGAAAAGAACAATTGCTCAATACATTGCAGAACAACTTGCTATTTTAGGTATTAAAGAATGTTTTATGGTTACTGGGGGCGGGGCGATGCATTTAAATGATGCATTTGGAAAGAATAAAAAACTAAAAAAAATTCATTGTCACCATGAGCAAGCATGTGCGATGGCAGCTGAGTCATATGCCAGAATGAAAAACTTACCTGCTATTTTACAAGTAACAACTGGTCCTGGTGGAATAAATTCATTAAATGGTGTTTATGGTGCATTTGTAGACTCAATACCAATAATAATTGTTGCCGGTCAAGTGAGAAAAGATAATATTGCTAGCTTGTTTGATAAAAAATTAAGACAATTTGGTGATCAAGAAACAAATTTGATTGAAATAATTAAACCAATAACAAAATTTGCAAAAACTATTTATAACGAAAAAGATTTGCCCGGTATAGTTGAGAAAGCTTATCTGGAATCAATATCTGGAAGGCCTGGCCCTGTTTGTATAGAAATCCCTATAGATGTTCAAGGCTCATTCACCAATTTAAAACCAAAATCAAAAAATATTATTTTAAAAAATAAGAAAGAATATAAACCTAAAGCTTTAACAACTAAAAAATTATTAAATGAAATTTTAAGTGCAAACAGACCAATAATAATTGCAGGTAATGGTATTAGATTTTCTAATCAAAACAAAAATTTGTTAAAATTTGCAAATAATTTAAATATTCCTATCACAACAGTATGGAATTCGCATGATTTAATTGAAAATGATAATAAATGCTATGCTGGAAGAACTGGAGCTGATGGTGAAAGGGCAGGTAATTTCAATGTCCAAAATGCTGATTTAATATTAATACTAGGCGCCAGGATGCATATTAGGCAGGTTGGATTCAATTATAAATCTTTTGGAAGAAAAGCTAAAAAAATAATGGTTGATATTGATGAAGTTGAAACAAGAAAACCTTCATTAAATATTGATTGGAAAATAATTTCCGACCTCAAATATATAGTTCCCGATCTATTAATAAAAAGTAAAGCAAAAAAACCCAAAATAGAACACACTCAATTTTTAAAATGGTGTAAAGATCGAGTAAATAACTTTAAATATTTTCCAGGTTATGAAAAAAAACTAGCAAAAAAAAATATTAACCCATATTTATTCATTGATAGCTTATTTCAGAAGCTTAAAAAAGGAGATAATATAGTCACGGGTGATGGTAGTGCAGCTGTAATGACTTTTAAATTTGCAAAAATAAAAAAAAATCAAAGGCTCTATACTAATAAAGGATGTGCTTCCATGGGATACGACTTACCAGCATCGATCGGAGCTTACCTTGCAGCAAAAAAGCAAATTTATTGTATTACAGGGGATGGGAGTATAATGATGAATATTCAAGAATTGCAAACAATTAAGGGTAATAATTATCCTATCAAAATAATAATACTTAATAACGGGGGCTATTTATCCATAAAGCAAACGCAGACAAACTATTTTGATGGTTATAGTGTAGGTTGTGGGCCAGAGTCGGGGTTAACTTTTCCTGATTACAAATCCCTCGCAAAAGGGTTCAAACTACCATATTTTAGAATATCAAATGAAATTGAAATGAGTAAAAAAATTAATAAATTAATTGAAGTCAAGGGTCCTATAATTTGCGAGGTAATGGTAAATAAGAACTATTATTTTGAGCCCAAGGTTTCTTCAAAGAGGCTTCCTAATGGAGATCTAGTATCAATGCCATTAGAGGATATGTCACCTTACCTCACTAGAAAAAAATTTAAAGAAAATATGATTATACCTATAACTGAGGAGAGTAAAGAGATATGAAAAAAAATATTCTTCTAATCGGGGGAAGTAGTGACATTGGTAAAAATTTTATTCGATCATCCAAGTTTAATAAAGAATATAATTTAATTAGTACAAATTCCAAAAACTTGGATCTTTCTAACGAATCATCAATTGAAAACTTTATTTTTAAGAATAGAAATAAAAAAATAAGTCATATAATTTTCTTGTCTGCATTAAATAATATTAAGAAATTTGAGAATTTAGAAGATGATGAAATTGAAAAAACTTATAAAATAAATTTTTTGAGTTTTATTTATATTTTGAAGAAGATAATAAATAACAACAAATCATTAGAATCAATTATTATTATATCGTCATTATATGGACTATATGGTAGGAAAGGACGATTTATTTATTCAACATCAAAGCATTTGCTAAATGGTCTAATTAAAACATTATGTATAGATCTTAGTGAAATAAAAGTAAGGGTCAATGGAATTAGTCCTGGATTTATAAAAACTAAAATGACAAATAAAAACTTATCAAAAGTACAAATAAAAAAAATAAATTCACAAATACCTGTTGGTAGATTAGGAAATTGTAAAGAGATAGTAAATGTTATGGATTTCTTATTATCTAAAGAGTCCTATTACATAAATGGTCAAAATATAATAGTCGATGGTGGTTTTTCTGTCGGTGGTTTTTTTGATTAATGGTATTAGATATGATTAGATTTAAAGTTGATAATAAAAATTTTATTCTAAAAAGTAATTTATCAACTAACTTTAATGTGAAATCAAATCTAAAAGATTATAAAGTTATTTGGCAAAACGGAAGTTTAAAAAAAAATATATACCCGTTATTTAAAGATTCAAAAAATCTTTTTTTAATTGATAGAAAGGTATTTAACCTCTATTTCCCAAATATATCTAAGAAAAACATTTTTCTTATGAGTGCAAAAGAAAATTTAAAGAATGTCAACCAGTCTATAAAATTTACAGATTTTTTAATAAAAAATAATGCTACAAAACAAACCAATGTAATAGTTATCGGAGGGGGTATTGTTCAGGATGTGGGCGCTTTTGCATGTGCTATGTTTAAAAGAGGAATTCCTTGGACTTTAATCCCTACAACATTGTTATCAATCACAGACAGCTGTATAGGTGCAAAAACAGGTTTAAACTATGGAAATACTAAAAATATACACGCATTATTTTCTGCTCCTGAAAAAGTTATAATTAATCTTGAATTTCTCTCAACATTAAAAAATCGTGATATTATTTCAGGAATTGGGGAATCACTGAAACTTTGCATAATTGGCGGTAAAAATTCATTTAAAATTTTTGATGATAATATTAGTGAATCCTTAAAAAGTGTTAAATCATTAAATTTGAGAAGAATTATACTTACCTCACTGTATATAAAAAAAGCAATAATTGAATATGATGAATTTGAATTTAATCACCGAAGATCTTTGAACTATGGCCATAGCCTAGGGCATGCTATTGAAATATTAAGTAATTATAAAATTCCACATGGAATTTCTATAATTTTCGGAATATTAATAGAGAATCAAATTTCTTATAATAAATTTGGGATGGCGAAAAAAGAAGTTGAGATTATTTTAGAAACAGTAAAGAAAATTAAAATACCTAAAAAATATATTATGGAACTTAATAATATTGCATTTAATCGTATTGATGAAATATTAACAAGAGATAAAAAAACAATTGGAAAAATTCTTAAAATTGCTATTCCTACAACTAATATTGGTGTTCTTAAATTCTGTAATCAGCCTATTAATAAAAATCTTAAATATTACTTAAAGAAAGTAACATCAAATATTATCAAAGATTTATCATGAAATTACTAATAGATTTTGGAGCATCAAGGATAAAGTCGACGATTTTGGATAAAGATAATTATGTTTTATCGAACTTTTTTGAGACTCCAGGATCCTCTTTTAATGATTTTAAGGGTTCGATAAAATTTGATTTTTTTAAAAGATCTATCTTAAAACACATTGATCATTTTTCTGAAAATGGGAATGTTCAGATAGATGAAATACTAGCTTGTGGTGAAATGCATGGATTTGGCCTTATACCAATCAGCAATAATTATTCTTCAAATAATCAATATTTGAAAGAGTTTTATTCATGGAGATATTGTCATATTGATTCTAAAGAAAGCTTAAAAAAATTAGAAAAATATGACTTATATCATAAAACCTGCATGACTTTGAGAGAGGGATTGCCTTCTGTAAATTTATATTCAATTATAAATAAAATAGGTTATGATCATAGCATCTTTGAAGATGAATTAAAATTAATCTCCTTTCCTCAGGTCCTATCAGATGATAAAACAGAATATGTAAATAGATCAATCGCACATTCAATGGGTATATATTCTTTAAAAAATACAGTTGTAGAACCGTTTTCAAGTTTAAAAAAAATTAAATTTCCCACGGTTATAGATGATAAAAGATCGAAGCTTGGAACTATACTCCATAGCGATACAAAAATACCGATAACATGCTTTATTGGAGATTTACAGGCTGCGTGTTTGGGATCAGACTTGAAAGATAATGAATTATTGCTAAATATTGGAACCGGGTCACAAATAATTTCAATTTACGATGGTGCCTATACTTTTGGTAAAGAACTAAGACCATATTTTAAAAATAAACTTCTTGAATGTATAACACACATACCTGCAGGAAGGCACTTTATCAGTTGGTGTGAACATATTACTAGAAATAATAAAAGTATTTCAAAGAATGACTTTTGGAAAATTTTAAAAGGTTTAGAATATGAAGAAATCTTAGAAGCAACAAGGAAGATTGACTTTTTTTTTGATAATAATATTAATATTAATGTCGATTCAAAAAGCGATTTAAAAGATTTCTTAGCTAATTTAACAAAAAGTTTTTTACATCAGTATCTAGATATCATTCAGAAATATTCAGATAATTACAAAAAAATTAAAATTTCGGGTGGAATAATAAATAGAATTCCGTCATCCAAAAGATACTTATCTGAAAGGCTTAATAAAGAAATATCAATTATGGAAAATTCAGAAATTTTGACCTTGATTGGATTGAGAGAAATGTTATCTTTTCAAAATGAAACATGAAATCTTTAATAATCTATTCGTATTAGAAGTAGCAAATAATCATTGGGGAGAATACAATAGAGCTGAAGAATTAGTTAAGAGTTATGCTAATGTGGTTAGATTTAATAATGTCAAAGCAGCTATTAAATTTCAATTTCGTGATCTAGAAAATTTTATAAATAAAAATTTTTATAATAGCAATGATATTAGATATATAAATAAAATAAAACAATCAACTCTTGGTACCGATTTCTTTTTTAAAATTATTGATTTAGTTAAAAATCAAGGCTGTATACCAATGGCTACACCTTTCGATGAAAAATCTGTAGATTTATGTGACGCATTAGAATTACCAATTATTAAAATTGCAAGTTCAGATGTAACTGATTGGCCATTAGTGGAAAGAATTGCAATTCTAAATAAACCTACAATTATTTCTACTGGTGGTGTAACCGAAAAAGATTTAGATGATTTAGTTTCTTTTTTTGAAAAAAGAAAAATACCATTAGCGATAAATCATTGTATTTCGATTTATCCCTCAGAGGACGAGGATTTAATGCTTAACCAAATAGATTACTTAGTAAAAAAATATCCCAATAATGAAATTGGCTTTTCTACACATGAATATTCTGATTGGCATTCTTCAATGCTGATTAGTTATGCAAAAGGCGCAAGAACCTGGGAAAGGCACGTTGATATAGAAAATCCTGAAAAAGGAGTTTCTAAATATTGCTCCTTGCCTCATCAAATAGATGAATGGTTTTCGGCTTTTAAAAAAGCTCAAGAGATGTGTCAGGGCCCAAATGATTCTAGAAGAAATATTCCAAAAGCAGAAAGAGAATATCTTGATGCTCTAGTTAGAGGTGTTTGCGCTAAAAGAGATATAGAGAGTGGATATGTTTTTAGCAAAGAGAGTTTTTTAGAGGATTTCGAATTAAAAATTCCTTTAATAAAGGGACAACTAAGTTCAAAAGAAATTATGAATGGAATTGAGCTTGTTAAATCAATAAAAAAAGGAGAAGAGTTGATGATTAACTCGGTTAAAAGCCCCTATTCTAATGATGACAAGTTAAAAACAAAAATCCTTGAAAGAGGTTATCAGAGAAAAGACTCTTAATCTTAATGGTATTAGAAAGAAGGATATTAATAATTGGCGGTACTGGTTTCTTTGGTAAATCAATTTTGTCTTATATAAATAAAAATTTTAAATCATCCAAAATTATAATATTAAGTAGAAATGTAAAGGCGCTTGACGAAAAACATTTTCCAAATATAAATATTAGCAAAATAAATACTGATATTTGTGAATTGAAAAAAATTCCTGATGTTGATCAAATAATCTATGCTGCGACGCCAACCTCGAAAGAAAATTATCAAAAAGATGGAATAAATATTATTAAAAATGTAAATCAGGGTATTAAGAGTTTTGGAGACCTTGTAAGAAAAGATAACTTTAAAGGGAAAATATTATATACAAGTTCTGGAGCAATTTATGGTCCACATTCAAAATTAGAAAAAATAGCTGAAGATGCAAATATTATAGACTATGCAGAATTCAGTTTTGACAAAAAAATTTATGCTGAGTCGAAGAAATATTCAGAAAATGTAATTCAAGATTTAGCTAAAGATGGTTTTAAAGTTTCAATAGCTAGATGCTTTGCATTTATAGGCTCTTATTTGGATCTAAATGCACACTTCATTATTGGAAATATTTTAAATTCAATTATAGAAAATAAGAAATTCACATTAGTGTCAACAAATAGAGTTTACAGGAGCTTCATGCATACTGATGATTTGTCCGAATGGTTATTAAAAATCCTGGATATTAGTTCAAATTTATGTCCAATTTATAATGTAGGGTCAGATGAATCATACGAGTTAAGAGATTTAGTTAGAAAATTTAAAAAGATTTATGGTTTAAATTATGAAATTCAAAATGAAATATTATCAGATTATACTGACTGGTATGTACCATCAATAGAAAAAATTAAATCTGATTTGGACTGTAATATAAAAATTAACCTAGATGAGGCCGTAAAAAGTTTTCTCAATATTTAGCCTCACAATTTAGATTTTTTTTTATAAAAAGGCTAACTTTTCTGCTGTTAATCTCTTGAGAATATACCTCATCAAAATTTCCAGACTTGGTCAGATCGATTAAATAATCTTTAACTTTTTTTTGTTTTAACCCTTTGCCTTTTCTAAAAAGCCTATTATGTACATCCCAAGCAATCTGCTCCATCTCAATCATTACAAAAGAATCAATTGATATTTTTTTTAGTAGTTCATATTCCATATCAGCATGTTCATTTGAAAGAAAATCAAACCAATATGTAATAGCTTTTCCTGGAGGGTTAAGGTCGGTTGCTAAATTTATCATTGTTGTGTGTGGAAATGATAGTAAATTTTCTGGTTGGTATTGGCAAGATTCAATAATATTATTTATTTTTACTAATTCTTCACTAAAACCATCATTCCTGATATATTTTATTTTTTCTATCTCGTTACTAACGACTGATCCTAACTTAGCATTAACACCCCACCAATAATAACCTGTTTCATATTTTTTTAATATTGAGTGCGTAGGAACTGCAACTAAGAAAACTAGCCCAATTAACATGGAAATATTAAATATAGATCTAAAATGAAAAAGAATGCCTATCATAAATCCTAAATGTAAAAAAATGGAAACTGCTGTTAATCCAGCAGAAGTTGCAGACGCAATAATTAGTCCAAACAAAAAGAATAATGAATAATTATTAAAATTTGTGTATCGCGCAATAGGAATTAAAAAGAAAACATAATAACCACTCCATAAAAAAGCTTTATTCCAAAAAAATGTGTTTATGTTATTAATGAAATCAGAATCTAAATTAAATTTTAATGAAGTAAAAATAAGTATCAAAAAATAAACTGATATGGCTATAAAAAAAAAGTTATAAATCCTAAAATTTTTAACGAAAATGGATGAATTATTATTAAATCTGTAATATGCTAAAAAAACTATTAATAAAGGAAGAAAGCTGTCAAAAAGAAAATTAAATATATTTTTGATACTGTAATAATCAGATTTTGGTGGAAAAAGATTAGTAAGTGATGAAACTATCCCCCCTTTGGAGTTACCTGCATGTATTGTAATTTGATTAAAAAATTCATTAAATCCACCCTCACTCAATATTGGAAACAGTACTAATAAAAATGTTATAAGTGATCCTACAATAGGATAAATTAATAGCTTTAAGTTACTTCTATTTTTATATATATAAATTATTGCCAGAAAAGTATAAATAACAAATCCGTTACTTTGCTTAGTTAAAAAGATTAATGTTGAAAAAACACCAGCCAAAAAATGACTGTATTTTATATTGGAATTGATAATCAGAACAATAGAAATGAGTGAAAAAAGAGTGATTAGATGAGTAAAATCATAGGTTATTATAGCGGCACTACTTAAATATATTAGTAAAGAGAAAAAAGTAGCAACTGTAGAGACAACTGAGCTAAAGTTAATTCTAAAGAAAATATATGTAAAATAGAAGATCAAACAAAAAATAAAATGGCCTACAATTCGTGAAAAGAGTATTAGATTCTCACTTGCCTGATATAAAAAATATGAAAACCAGTAATAGAACGGCGTCAAATATGCATAAAAATCAATATATGGGGTCTTCCCTTCACTTATAAGCTTGCCTGCGAGAAGGAACCAACCCTCAGTTATAGGCAGGTAACTATAATTCCACGTAAAAATAAATAGGTTATAAATTAGAAAAAAAATAATAAAAGTTTTATTTCTAGTAAATATACTGAAAGTTAATTTAGACATCATTTAAACACAAATTTTTTCAGCAATAAAAAATTAATTATAGCGCTAGGAAATAATATAATAAAATATGCTAGGTAAATATTAATATTAGATATATCTGCAAGATATAAAAAATAATTTGAAACAACATAGATAAATAAAGCAATAAATATATAATTCTCATACTCCTTTGATAAAGATGAAAAAGTAAACTTTCTATGTGTATTGAAACTTATAAACATACCCGCTATAAGCGTCAAAAGTGAAGCTATAAAGTAATGAAGACCAATATAATATAAAAAACTAAAAATTGAAAAAGATACAAGTGTATTAAAAGCACCAACAAACAAAAAACGGATTATTTTGAAGGATATTAAACGATTAATTTTATTTATTACCATAAGATGCATGTCTAATCCTTTTTTTTCTTATTATATATACCAATTATATTTCCCAATTTAAGACCCACGGTAAACATACCTGGAAATTTAATATCAATTTTAAAAAGCGCCAAAAAAAAATGCCTTAATAAATATCCAAATTTGAAATAGTTTACCGTATCTTGGATTTTAATCTCACATAAATTAAAATTTTTCATCAAATCTGTTAATGATGATTTATTAAAAAGATGTGGATGTTGTAGACAATAAGCTGGCCATCTTTTACCTAATATTTTTGACAATAATGAAAGCTCGTTATGAACTATGATTATTAAATTACCATCTTCTTTCAATAAATTATTAATCTTATTCATAAAATCTTTTAAATCAGCAAGATGATCTAGAACGTGAATTGCCACTATCAAATCATATTCTTCATTATTAGATATTTCATGAATATCCTTGTAATGTTTATTTGCTATAGATTTAAGAAAAATTTCCATTTTAGTATTTGGCTCAACGACATCAATTTTAGATGGAATAAAAGCTTTATATAATTTTTTCGAAAAAGATCCATTATCAGCACCGATCTCAAGAATTTTGGAATTCGGCATAATTTTTAAATCTTTTATAACTTTAATGTAATAATCTCTAGTAAGGTTATCTGAAAAAATATCACCATGTATATTGTCGTCCATTGAAGAATAAAGCTTTCTTAAAGAAGAGTTATCAAAAAAATTTTTGTTGTAGAGTAATCCACATGAACATCTGTGATATGAAAAAAATAGTTTATCTTTATAAAAGCCTCTCCAATTCTTCTCCAGTAAATCTTTATTTTTAATAGGATCAATTTCTGATGAAATTTTTAAATCTGAAATTTCTGATTTACACATAGGGCATTCTTTATCAATTATATTAATCATCTTGTCTAAAAATTTCGTATGGTTTTGTATTATAATATTCTGGGTTATTTCTATAAACTATAGAAATTATATTACTATTTTTTTTATCAATGGAAACTGCATAATCAATACTAGGTATTAATTTATACTCATGATTTTTATCAATCTCAATCAAGTGGCTAATTCTTCTATGATGCCAAGGACACAATAACCTTTTTCTATTAATACAACTACCATTTAATTTTGCACCTTCATGGGGGCAAGTCCTTGGCCATAACTTAACTTTTCCATTTTCTTTCGTTGCGAAAAAGCTCATTAGTCCATCTTTCTCACCGTAAATATTGTCTACATTTGAATTATAAATTTCACATATATTAAGTGTGACCTTGGGAATTTTAGTTGATTTAATATAGGTGTTAGCTCTATAAATTTCTTCTGTAAATTTAAATGAGTATGTCTCTTCGGGTTTATAGAAATCATGTTCAAATTTTCGCAAGAGACCTTTTCTATCTCTCATGGGTATATCCTCTGACATTAAGACCTTATAATTTTTTCTTATAGCTTTTTTAATTACCCAATGAAAAAACGAGAAAAAACCTCTGGACCCTATCGCATATGAGGTTTTTACAACGGTTTTACCATTTTCTTCAGACGATATTGTATTAACTATAATCAAATATGGTCCTAAAGTTGAAAAATAAACCTGATTATGCTTTTTAAATTCATAATTTAACAATGTCATAGGGAATTTGAACCCAAAAAAGGGAATCTTCTGTGTATTAATTGCTCCTGCTACATTATCAGATATATAAGCTTGAACAGAATCAACGTTTTGATGAACAATATTTAGATGAGGAACATCTTTATAATTCCAATCAGAATCCTCGGGCTTGTAATCTCCTAAACTATTAATTGTTAAAACATCAAATTTATATTTATACTTCTCCCTAAGTGTATTTACTAAATCTTCGAATGAAAGCTTGCTCATTTGATAGATATTATAATCGATTTTTATAAAAGATATGAAACTTTTAAATAATAAAAATTTCCAAATTCTTAATTTAATAATATTTATATTATTAATATCAACCACATATGTTTGCATATCATTTTATTATTCAAAAGATTTAGCAAAAACTAGTGCTAAAAAGATTCTTAAAACTACATGGGTCAAAATTAATAAAGATTGTAAAGAAAATAAAAATATGAGTTGTATAAAAAATAAAGTTAATGAAATAAAAAAAATGAACTTAGTATTAGAAAATTTAGAATGTTATTTTTGTTATGGTAATCATAAAATTTATTTAAATGTATATAAGCCGCAATATGTTGATAAGAATATTTACAAATTAGGATTAGAAAAATCAAATAATAAGCTACAAAAAAGACAACAAAAATCTTCAGAGAAATTTAAATTTTTAACTATACCAACTTTTAATAAAAATTATTTTAGCTTTATTGAAATTAAAGATCTAAATAGAGTAACAATTGGATACTTATTTATTGGCTATAGCCAAATAAATATCTTATATAACATTATTTCGAAACTAATTATTTTTATAATTTTCCCATCAATTTTCTTAATGAGTCTAGTTAAAAATCAAAAGACGAGTGCTCAAAATGTTTTTACGTTAACATTAGGTTCAAGATTTTTTGGATTATTTTTCTTTATAGGAATAATTATTTATAGATTTATAATTGAATTCTTTTATTTAGATCATTTTTCCTATATTAGTCAGAATTTTAACAAATGGATACATAATATGATAAATCTTAATAAAAATATTGAATTTTTACTATATATACTCTTTTTAATAATTATATTTATTGGAACAATATTTTTATTAAAATCAATAAAGGAAACCGGATTAAATAAAAAAAGTCTTTCGACTCTTATTATTAATTGTCTTCAGTTTTTTTCTATAGTTTTCTGTATATATAGAATTAATAATCAAGTAGATATCACTTTTCTAGAGGTGCTCGTATACATAATAACATTTGGGGCTTCAATTATTAAGTTTGATAATGAGGATGATAAAAGTGTTAAATCTTAATTTATTTACAAAATATATCTTTTTTTTAACTATTTTCCTTGTACCAATAATTGAGATTTTTTACCCTTTTATTACGAATCAAATCATAATAATAAATGAATTTTTAGATATACCTATATCAAGTTCATTTGAAATAAAAGACAAAACTACATCAATAAGCCCAATATATTTAAATGCAAGCATTGATAGCCTACATCTGGCTTACAAAACTTTAATCGGCTATTTCTTTCATCATCATATGAATTTTTTAATACCGTCTTTCGAACTATATGAAAATTTTAATACTTCAATTCATCAATATGGAATATTAACTTCCATAATCACCGGGGGGCTGTGCAAACTTTTATTTGGAAATATTTCTCTTGCATCATATTTTTCTGTGCTTTATTCAATGTATATTATATTTTATACATTAATATTTTACTTAATTTGGATTATATTAAAAAATAAAATATTACTTATTCCAGCCTCATTACTTTTATATTTGTTTTTATATATTGTAGGGTTTGAAAGCTATTATATGACTCCTACTCTTAATCCTATTAGACAATTACTTTTTCCAGTAATTTTTCTTCTTTGTTTTTATTATTTTAAAGACTACAATTCAAAAAAATATAATAAAATTTTATTATTGATAATAATTTCATACTTTATTAATAGTCAGTTTACATTACTTTTCATACTTAGCCTTATTATACTAAAAGTGGGTTTATTCTTAATATACAAACTTAACGAGAATCAAAAAAAACATCTTAAGCTTACAATTTTTTTATTTATTATATTAATCGGATTAAATATTTCATATTCATTCAATTATTCAAATAGTTTTTCCGAATATTTTATAATTTTAGGACCTGTATTAGATATAAATTCTTATGTATTTTTATTATTTTTTATTAGCGTATTACCTTCAATATGTATAAGACTTTGGAAAGGAGAAAATTTTGAATTCGTCACTTTAGTTTCAATATATTTTTCTTTATCAATGATATATTACGTTTGGAATCCATCTATGAACCATTTCTCCCCTATTTCATGGCCATGGGTAATTATTGTAATATTATATTGCGATGAAATTTATCACGAAAAAATACTAGTTAATTACCAATCATTCATCGTTCTTTTAGTTGCTTTTGCACTAATATGTTATGAGGCAAGAGCAAATTTTTATATTGCAAAAAAAAATTATTATGACAAAACTATTGAAGTTTCCCAAGTTTTTAATTGGGATACTGAAAATTCTCAAATTAAATCGACAATAGACGATATCTATATTAATGATGCATGTAACTTATTTGAAAAATATTCTGATAAAAAGAATATAACAATGCTCTCTTTACATGATAGCTATCTCCCATTTGTATGTGGATATTCAAATAAAAACTATTCCATGCAAGTTGGATTAAATCTACCAACAAAGAAAGAGGAAAGAGAATTAATTTCATATTATGAGAAGACTTCAGTAGAAACTATATTCGTGGATAACCTATTATTAAATATTGAAGAAAATTCAGAGTATGATCTCACTCTAATTCAGGTATCTAGTATTGTTGGAATTGATAAAATAATCCATTTAAAATATTTCTCTGATTTAGTAAAAAAAATAATTACTAAATATGATTATAGATTAATTGAAAAGGGTAAGAAATTATCAGTGTTCAAAAGAAAGGTGATTGCTGATGAAAATTAAAAAAATAATAAGTATTTTAATAATAGAGATACTACTAATCTTTATTATGATCTCAAGTGTTTTTACATATTATAAAAATGGTAAGAACGTAGCTCGCGCATATAGCAATTATATTCTTAATGAAATTTCTAAGTATGAAAATTTTGAAGAATTAGAAGAATTAAAAGATATTAATCTAAATTTTATCCCTGAAATAAAGAAAAGTTTTATTAAAACCACAATTTTCAACGAAAATGATATAGATGGACTAAGTATTAGATTGAATTTTTATAACTATGAATATGTAAAAAAAAATTATGAACAGCTTGGATTAAAAAAGGATTTGAGTATTAATAAAAATTTTTTTAGACAAGACAAATTTCTAAATATATTTAAGCTATATTCTGTTAAGTTTAAAAAATTATACAAAGCTAACGGTGATATCACCAAAATAATAAAAATATCATCAGACAATAAGAAAATTTTTTATAAAAGTCTCACAAAAGCATTTATTGAATTTCTAATAGCAAGTTTAATCATAATAATTTTAATTCTATATGCATGGAATAAAGCATTAAAAATTTTCAAAAGATGGATGGCTATTATTTTTAATAATTCTGATGAAGGTATTTATGTTTATTTGTTTGTTCTTTTAATAATTCCTTTATTACTTTTTATTCCTTCATTGATCAAATATTGGTATATATACTATGCATTAATAGTTTTATATATATTTTCAGTTCCGTTATTAAAATTAAAAGCTAATATGAACAGATTGTTCATTATTTTCTCAATTATTGTAGTTTGTATTGCATCATTACAAGAAATATTTATAAATTTTGGCTATATTGGAACCAGGATGAACCTGTCAATAATCAATAGGTTTCAAATGATTGCAATAGTAGCAATAGGTATTTATTTATTACTGAGGAGGATTTCTTTAGAAGAGAGATTCCTTGGATTTATAATAATTACACTGAGTTTAAGTTTTATCGAATTTAGAGCATCTTTGTCCTTATTAAGTTTATACGGAGCATTATTTTTTTTAATATATATATATTTAATTGATAAACTAGTATTTTTAGAAAGCAAAAAATTTAAATTTGAAAAAATTATAAATTTTATAGTTTTAATACTTATATTGTATTTAGGAACTATCTTTGCTTTCAGGACAGATTGGTTATTTTTTGCTGAAAAAGGTTTTCATGCCTCATATTATGTGGCACCTATTTTATCAATAGAAAATGGATATATGCTCTTAAGTGATCAACCATCGCAATATGGTTTTTTAAATATATTATTTCCATATCTAATAAATATTAATAGTCCATTAAATTCTTTTCATATTTTTCAAAGTAGTTTATTGGTCCTTGTTATATTTTTTTCAATAATAACTTTTTATAAGGTTCTTAAAATAAGAAATTTCTCATGGGCTATTTTTACTTTTACTATGTTATTAATATTTTCTGACCCAATGTTAATAGGGCCAAATGCTTATCCATCATGTAGTGTGGTAAGATTTTTTCCAGTATATGTATTTCTTTTAATTAATCTTTATTTATTTAAGAGTAACGTTACTGGAAATTTAAGTTTAATAATTAATTCATTTTTGGCTTGCTTCTCTTTTCTATGGTCTGCAGAGGCCTTTTACTATATATTATTCCCCATTATATTCCAATATGCCTTAAATACTTGTATAAACATAAAAGATAAGAAAATAATAAAAAATAATTTTCTAAGTCTTTTAAAATTCATATTATTTTTTATCTTATTTACCTCCTTCGCACTTTATATATATAAATCTCTATTTCAAATTGAAAGCTTAGATCTTTCACTTTTATTTATACATACATTAGGATATGGAAAAGGCTATGCTGTTATGCCTATTGATGCACTATCTCCCATCTTCGTACTCTTGATTCCAATAATTTATGTGATTTCTAAGATAAAACACAATAAAATGCTTTTGTTAAGATTTTCTTTTTATGTATCTATTGTATTGGCTCTCATTACATATTACGTTGCAAGATCAGTTCCTAATAATTTAAATGCGCTCTGGCCTCTTATTTTTATAATATTTACTGTTGCTTTTTATGATATGAAAAATTTAAAATGTGAGAAAAAAATCTTGAAATTTATTATTTTACCAGTTGTCTTAATTGGATCATTATGTCTAACTAATTTTACAATTAATTTTCATAAAAACTATGATGGTTATGAAGCTATGAACGGATTTAAATCCTCAAGTTTTTATATAAATCATTTTGATTTCTCCTATGATTTTAACCTGCCAATAGAGCATAAAGATATTGAAAACAAATTATTTTTGATATCAAAAAATAAGATCAATCTATCAATATTAACTGCTGGTAGTCTAAATAATAATCTTATTAAATCAGGGAATATAAAACCCTTCTTGCCAAGTCCCATAATGTTGCTAGCCAAGCCACTAAGTGATAATCAGATTGCCAATATTATCTCAAAGTCTCCGGCTTTTAAGAGCAAAGAGGGATTCGTTCTATATGATAACAAATGGGACCATTTTGATGAATTGATAAAAGAAGTTAGAAGAATTAAATTATGTAAGATGATAATTTATGACGAAAGGTTTAAGTTGTACAATTGTTCTAACAGAAATTAAATATGACGAAATATAAAAGCGAAAAATTTAATTAGGTTTTTAAATTGTATTATATAATATAAATTAGTTATGAATAAGACACCTGAATCGAAAACCAATATGATTATTTTAATAATGTTGATTGGTTTTTTATCCGCTTTCTTTTGGTATTATTTAAAAAAAGTCATAATTTATCCTTACACTGCAGGGATAACTACCCCATTTCATAATCAAGTAAATATTTTTTGTGACTATTATTCTATAGCTAATACTTTTTTCCTTAGCGGTTTTTATGGGTCATATAATTATTTTCCAGGTGGAATAACTTTGCTACAAATTCTGAAATTTGTATCATTTGGGAATCCCTACCTAGGTGCAAAAATAATAATGTTATCTTATTTTTCTTTTTTATCTTTTTTTATTTTTAAAATGTGCAAAAAAATGCCAAAACAAATAAAAACTTTAGGAATTTTAGCCCTTGTTTTTTGTAATTATCCTATTTTGTCGACTGTACACACGGCAAATTTTGAAGGATTTGTTCTTATAATTCTTATTTTTTCATATTTATATTATTTAAAAGGAGATATTAGTAAAACATTCATGTTAATTGGTGTTGCAGGAGCAATAAAGATTTACCCGTTGTTCATTTTCTTTGTTTATTTAAAAAAAAATAATTTTATATATGCAGTAAAATATACCTCTTTGGGGTTTTTAATAGCATTTGCTAGTCCCTTCATCGTCTCTTTGATCTATTATCCTGAGGGAAATATAATAGATGGATTCAATGCATGGGCCAATAATTTATTAAGTGGACAAGCGATGGAAATGTACAAAAATACCATGATTATTGGCTATAATGGAGTTTTTTTTGGGCATTCATTATTAAATTCAATAAGATTGCTTATGACTCCTAATGAAAGCTTTATGATCTCATTTATGACAGAATATTATTCATATATATTATTTTTATCCACTTTCTTAATTTTGATGTCATGCTTAATATCATTAAAAATAAAAAGTTTGATTTATAGATATATTTTTATTCTCTCTGCTCTTTGTTTATTCAGGCCTACATCATCAGACTATTATTTAATTCAATTTTTAATACCATTTGTAGCCTTGATGCTTTGTAAAAAAAATTATATCTTTGATATGAAAATCTTGATTGCTGTATGTCTATTGTTTTTATCTAAAAACTATTATATTTTTTATGATAATAACTATATAACTTCTAACACGATATTAAATACAATATTACTATTATTTATTTATTTTATTATAGTTTTAAATCCTAAGAGTAGAGAGGAAGAAAAAGTACTTAATGATTAAAAAATTTAGAAAAGTTTTTTGGTACAATATCAAAAGCTTAAGCCTCTTTAATTATTAGTTGTGGAATAAAGACTTCAATATCTGTTCTTAAGTTTTAGTGAAAGTTGAATAATTTATATTAGTGCGAGCCTACTAATAAATAAAATAAGTTCACTTTATTCTTTCAGATATTTGATTATATTTTTTTTTGGTTAATGACTATATCTACAAGTATTGCTATTAATAAATTTAACATTGTAATTCCACAAATTATAATGAAGCTGAAAAAATAAATCCAAGCCCACCAGTAAATATCTTGTAAAGGTAACATAACTTGTTCCCAGCTGGACATGGTTAAAACTTGGAATAAGGTAATCATTGAAACCCCTACATCACCCCATCTTTCTGGTATATTTTCGCTAAATAAAATTGACCCTATAGTTGCATAGATATAAAGAATTATA
>CETL01030867.1_pt1 | contig 23514 bp, 20 predicted proteins | sample 356371 | NCBI WGS metagenome assembly CETL01 (sample SAMEA2622518, study PRJEB7988) | marine metagenome | biome: marine biome (ENVO:00000447); feature: surface water layer (ENVO:00002042); material: "saline water (ENVO:00002010), including plankton (ENVO:xxxxxxxx)" | depth 5 m | reverse complement strand
GCACCTTGTACTGAAGTTACCATACCTGAAAAAAAACTAGTTATAATTACTATTGGAATGGATTTTGAGCCAATCACAATCATTTGATTAATAATATTTGAAGTATACTTATGCCAGCTATCAATTGACCTAAACATATCCACTAGTAATAGTATATATTGGCCCAAGTTTTCAAAGAAAGAAGTAGCTTTGCTTATAGGATAATTAAAAATCTTATTCATACTCAATTATAAAAAAATAAAATATTAAATAGCAAGAATGAATTTAAATTAAGTTTTCATATAATTTAAAAGAAGAACAAAGCTCTTTAACATCAGATTTGACATCAATTATAATTTTATCATTTTCAATATTTGATAATACTTTATCAATTAAGTTTGCGATAAAAATCATTTCTTGATTTTTCATACCTCTCGACGTTAAAGCAGGCGTACCTATTCTTATACCACTGGTAACAAATGGACTCTTTTGATCATATGGGATCATATTTTTATTGGTTGTTATCCCAGCATCTTCAAGTCTAGATTCAGCAAGTCTTCCTGTTATTTTTTTATCTGATAAATCAATTAAAATTAAATGTGTATCTGTTCCATCAGTGATTAATTTATAACCCAATTCTTTCATGGTTAATGCTAAAGTTTTAGCATTTGAAATAATTTGTTTACAATATTCTTTAAATTCAGGTTGGAGTGCTTCTTTAAATGCAATGGCTTTACCTGCAATAACATGCATTAATGGACCACCTTGAATACCTGGCATAACAGAACTATCAATTAATTCAGACATATTTTTTACTCTACCAGACTTAGGTGCAACTATTCCCCAACGATTTTTAAAATCATTTCCTAATAAAATGATACCGCCTCTGGGACCTCTAAGAGTTTTATGGGTTGTAGATGTTACTATATCACAGTATGGCCATGGCGAAGGATGCTCACCAGCTGCGATTAATCCTGAGGGATGTGCAATATCAGCCATTAAATAAGAGTTTACTTCATCTGCAATTTTTCTAAATTCTTTGAATTCAATGAATCTTGGATAAGCACTACCACCGCAAATTATTAACTTAGGTTTATGTTTTTTTGCTAATTTCATAATTTCTTCAAAATTAACTAATCCTGTTTCTTTATCTACATTGTATGAAATGAAATTATAAAACTGTCCAGAAAAATTAACTTTACTTCCATGAGTTAAATGACCGCCATGTGCAAGATTCAGGCCTATTACTGTATCTCCTGGATTCAAAAAAGTTAAAAAAACAGCCATATTTGCTTGCGATCCAGAATGAGGTTGTACATTTGCGTGATCAGCTTTGAAAAGTTCCTCACATCTTTGCTTGGCAATGTTTTCCACCTTATCAACTGCCTCACATCCTCCATAATATCTTTTACCAGGATAACCTTCAGCATATTTATTAGTCAAAATACTTCCTACAACATCCAAAACATTGCGACTTGTAAAATTCTCTGATGCAATCATTTCTAAAGTGTTTCTTTCCCTATTAAGTTCTTCTGTTATAGCATTAAATAATTTTATATCTTCTTTCATTATTATCTTTTCAAATTTTTTCAATTTTATTTACTCTTCTTAAATGTCTTCCCCCTTCAAAATCAGTTTGAAACCATTTTTTTACAATTCTCTTAATTTCATCATATGATGTAAATCTGGCCCCCAGAGCTAAAATATTTGCATCATTATGTTTTCTACTCATTTCTGCATGTTTTACAGAAGTACATAATGCTGCCCTAACACCTTTTATCTTATTTGCAGCAATTGATATTCCTATTCCAGAACCGCAAATTACTATTCCTCTGTTTACTTTACTATTTTTTATTGCATTACCAACAGCATGACCAAATTCTGCATAATCAACAGAATCCTCTGATTTTGCGCCAAAATCTATTACTTCGTAATTAAATTCACTTATTATATATTTAACTAATTTTTCTTTTTCAAAAAAAGCAGCATGATCGCAACCTATTCCAATTTTCATTACTTTCTACTCACTTCTCTATTTTTAACAAAACTATAACAGTCACAGCCTTTTATTTTTTCACACTGTAAATTATCTGGAGACATGGAAGGAAATTTTTCACCAACTAAAAACCAATCACCTACAGATGTAATAAGCTCTTTTAAATTATTCTTATAAACTTTAGCATTTAAAACACCATTTTTATAAGCCAAGTTATAGTCAGACGAAGCAAGATCATAGATTAATCTATCACAAAAATCTAATTCATCTGACCCATAAAAATCAACCATTCTCTCAAGTACATTTGCTCTTTGAAAATATGCTTTTCCCACATTTTTATTTAAATTTATAGCAGAATTAGAAATACTATAAGCCTTACTATATTTATCTAAATTTAAATAAACATTAGATAATTTAATTAAATATTCAGAATCTATATCACCTTGGTCTTTAAGTTTTTCCAAATATTTTACAGCATCTTTATCATTAAGATTTTTAATGTAAATATCTGATACAAGCTTTAACAACCTCTTATTTGAATCATTATAAATCAAAACTTCTTCAGCAACTTCACTTGCTAAATCATAATTTTCACTATTCATTAAACTCTTTAAATACAAAATTCCATATTCTAAATTTTCAGGCTCTCTATTCCATCTTTCTTCATCAACTTCAGAAGCATCTTTTCCCAATTTTTCAAAAGCAGATTTTTTATTAGATATTGCTTTCTTATTAGTTGGATCAATCTTGAGCCATTGATCGATAACTACAATTTGTTCTTCAAACATTTCAGATCTTTTGTATGCATCACTCATTCTTTCTAGTGGAGATGTATTTTCAGTATCTAGTTCATATAATGTTTCTAAAAAATATAAATGTTCATCTAATTTATTTAATTTACCCAATTTAATCTCTTTACCTGATGATTGTGCTGCCCAATCTAAAAGCTTGACACTATCAGGTATTTTTTTTAATCCTTTTTTAAATGCCCATGTGCTGCTATCAACTTTACCAATATTGTAGTAAGCCTGACCATATCTCAAGTAAATATCTTCCTCATCATCTACATTAGTACATTCACAAAGTATTAAATTATATGCTAACTCTATAACAGAATTAAAATCGTTTTTGACCCAGTAGTTAACTAAAAACTGTTTATTCTCTTCACAATTTTCTTTTCTATTTTTTTTCTCCCCACAAATAAAAAGTTTTTCATCAAATTCTTGTAAAAAAACAAAATTAAAACTCAATAAAATAATAGCTATTTTCTTCATTTTTATTCATTCTCCTTTATAAACCAATTATTATTACTTATTATAGAAAAAGTTAATTTAAAATATTTTTCATCTCCAAATTCATTAAACTCTGATAAGCGAAATCCGGATTGAAAAGATATATTCAATGTATTATTATTTAGATAGTTTAAACCCACACCCAAAGAAAAACCAATATCATTTATATATAAATCATTTTGTTTATAACTGTAAATTTTATTGTAAAAACCCAAAGAATAATTTAAGAAATTAATACTATTATTTGCTATATTGTAATCTTTATAGAAAATTCCAAAATTAGTAGACGAAAAATCAAGAAATGGCTTATTAATTAAATTTATATTAATATCTCTTCCGAATGAATCATTTTTGTTAAACTCAAATATATATCCAAAATCATCATAGATAAATGACTTAAATCCAAGTCCGACTTCTCTAAATCCTCTCAGCGAGTAAAAAATTGAATCGAAATTATCAAAATCTGTTTTGATTGATAAATCATTTGAACCTCCAAAATAAAATGCTAAAATATTTTTGGAATTAAAGGTATATCTTCCATCAATATTATATGTGAAAGCAGAGCAATTAAACTTATTCTGCCTGGGCTCACCACCAAACCAATTAGAACTTAATTCTTCTCCATTAATATCAAAATTTATCGTATAAAAATTTATTGTATCCTTTCGTGTAATTGTACCAAATAACTTTCCAACCTTTAATCCTATTGATAAATTTTCAGATATTTTAGATGAAAGAGAGGCTGATATTTCAGAAATACCTCCTTCGAAATCATAAGAACTTTTAAATTTAACAGGATCACTTAACCCATCACCATCTGTATCAATATTTGAAATATCTGAGCCTAAAAAAGTAAATTCATTTTCACTTATTTTCATTACACTTCTAAAAACTGGTTTCATACCAAGCATAAAATATTGATTTTCAGATATTGGGAATCCAAAAGAAATATTATTAAAATTATTTGATTGTAATTTATTTATGTAACTAGAACTTAAATTTGTAAAATTCATAGATGCAGCTAAACAAGCTTGGTTACTTTTATGATGAGTCGATGAATTAGATGGAATAAAATCATTGTTTGAAAAAAATCTTGACTCTCCTAGAGATATTCCACCAGCATCAGATGAATTTACCATTTCACCTAAACCATAGAGGGCCAAAGATGAAGACTGAGCAATCAAAAAATTTAAAATTATAAAATAAATAAAATTAATCATTTTGAATACATCATATCTATTTGAGGTAGGATATCATCACTTAATATAACTTTAGTTATAACATTTGAATATTTGTCTAATGAAATTGTAAATAAAATTTCATTTTCTAAAACTTGACCTTGTTCTAATATTTGATTTAAAAGAGAACCAATAGGAATTAAAATTTCATCTGTATTTTGATAAATTCTTTGATCAGGAATATAATCTGATATGGAAATTGAATTACCTAATTCACCTGAAAAAATCAAACTTGCCCCATCTGAGGGAATAAAATGATTTGGTGATTCATTATCGAAGTTTAAAATTAAATTTGTTTGTTGCTCTGCAATAAAAACACTTTGATTATTTTCAATGATGAAGTCATTTAAATTACTAAAAGAAATTCCTCTGTTAATTCCGTATGTATAGGATAAAATTAAATCATCATCACAATTTAAAGGATTTTCATAATTTGTTGGGTTAGCCTCACACTCTTCATCAGTTTCATATAATTCGTACAATGAAACATCATGAATGAACTTCAAATCTGGATTAATTTCACCAGAATCAGGTAAGTTATTACTATTATCATCATCAAAATCATATGCAATTAAATCAACAAATTGATCAATAATCTCAGTTGTTTCATTGTAGTAAGGACCAATATTCAACTTATATTGAAATGCATCAATATTAACAGATGAATTAATAGAAATTGTCAGCCTATATTGACTATCTGAAATCTGATTTATTTTAGAAATCCATAAAAATATATCTTGTCCAAAAACTGAATTTGGAACAGGTATTGGGTAATTAATTTCACCTGAATTTGTTGAAAGATCATAGTAATATGTATTTTGCCCAATATTAACAAGTGCTGGCATAGCTTCATCATTTTCATAAAAAGATTCTGATAATTCTTGAAGAGTATACTCTCCATTAAAATCACTGTCGTTAAAACAAATACCATTACTCCAAAAATAATTATTTTCAATACAAGTTTGTTCATCAGTATAAATAGAAATCAAATTTTCATCTAAACTAAAAATATTATCTCCATTAGAATCTAAAAAATCCCAAGAATTATTATTTTCAGTTCCTGTCAAATTACTTGAACTATAGTTATCCTGGTTTGGATCAATATTAAAATCATCCAAATGTAAATCAAAATTTAAATTATTTTCTTGACCATTACATAGTCCATCTAAAGATTCATAATTATTTGGACAATTATCTAAACCAAAATCATTAAATTCTGCATTATTATTACTATCAAAATCGATAATACCATTACCCTGTTTCCCAAACATATTATAATTTTCTTCTTGGTATGAAAATTTACCGTCAAGACCAGTATCAAAAAATATTTCACCCAAATCATACATTAAATTATTTTCAGATCCAGGATTATTATCTAATTCATAATCACTACCTTCTAAATTATCAGGTAATTGATTAATGCCATAATCTAAAAAAGGTTCAAATTCTCCATCATCTAATATTCCATCTTCATTAAAATCAATCCAATCCCATTGGCCATTACCCTCAAAAGGTTCACCCTCATCCCAAGTATTATCTGCATTTCCAGATATATTAGCTATCCAGTCATCTTCTTCAGGATCAGTATTTTTGTTATCTCCATTTGGGTCATTTGAACTACAATTAGAACATGAAGAAACACCTTCAATGAGTGGATTATCCCAGAACTCTTGTCCACAAATTGTCACAATAGAACCATTAGATAACTCATATTGAAAATTGTAAAAAACATCAGATTCGATAATATTATTATTTAGCGCGTAATCAACGAGTGATATGTAATCTTCATTTGAATCGGCAACATATCCTATACCATTAGGATATACAGAAGTTTTACAACCTGTTTCAAAATCATCAGCAGCACCAAATTCTAGAGTTCCTTGAATCCAATCTAAACCTAAATCTAACCACTTTTCACCCTCACCGCTATCCCAAATTCCATCTCCATTATCATTCCAATCTAAAATACCATTATTTTCAGTTCCCAAATCATTATAAGTTGTTGATTCATTTCCGCATAAATCGTAAACTAAATCTCTATTCATATCAATATAGCATAATAAAGAGTCATGATCCCATACGTTACCTGTATAAGACCCATTCGAACAATTGAACCCATCCCATAATCCATACTCAGAATCACAAAGACAATTATTTTCAGAAGTGAATTCATCTAACAATATATCTCCAGTCTCTAAATGATTAATGCAATTATCAATACCAAAATCATCAAATGGTTCTCCATAATCATAAATATTATTTACTTTCTGAAAAGCAAAAATAATATCTGAAAAATAAAATCTTAGTGAATCAAACTCAAAATTTTCATTTAGTGTTATATCTATATCAAATAAATCTTTATCACCATTAGTAGACGGAATAATATACGATTCATCACCGCTAAATTTATAACCTACAAAAGTTCCAAAACTATCTGAATTATTATCATTGTTAACTCCAACAATATTTGTATTATCTACTAAATTATCTGGATTTAATACATTAGAACTGTTAACTAAGTAAATGTTTGGAGGATTTTGTAAAAATGTACTATCTACTTGGGTCGTACTATCATCATTCACATAAGTAAAAGTACTATTACTTACTTGGTTTAAATCAAAAAGATTGGTAATAAGAGTATCAGAAAAAACATTTTTTTCAAAATTAAAAGTTAATTTAGGCTGACTAGGCACGTAAAAATTATCAGTTGATATAATTGATAAATACTCATCATCATCATTTAAAGAACTATTATATTCAACTAAAATATAAAATGAATCGATATTATCATTGCACCAATATTCATTACTTATTTGGCTAGATAAATTTAAATCTAATTTATTGTTAGAGTTTTTTGATTTAGATAGAATATAATTTTGACTTTTAAAACTACTAATAACATTATCTATGAAATTAATATTGTAAAAATCAGACTTTGTCTCAAACAAAGAATCACTAAAGTTTAATAATGGTAGATTATTTGAGAAATATGAGTTTATATATACAGGTACTGAATATTGTGAACTTTCTTCTAAAAAATCATCAATAAAGCTATAATTACTATTGATTGTATCCTCACCAATATTTTGATAATAATTAAACAATTGGTTATCAAAAGTTAAAGTAAAAACTACATCTTTAATTGATAAAAGTGAAGAATCACATATTGAGTAATTATCTATAATATTTGGATTAATTTTAAATAAAGCATAGCTCAAATTGACACTTTCTGAGTATCCGATATTACCTATGTATAATTTAGGGGATAAACTTAAGTTAAATTGATTATTTGTAGAATTAAAGGCTGAATCGGGATATGAAGATATTGATTGATTTGGATTCATAATAAAAGAACTTTGAATAAAATCAATTCCTAAGCTAGTAGAGTCTTCAAAAACAACTTCATTTTCATCACAAGAAAAAAAGAGTATAATAAAAGAAAATAAAAAAATTCTTACTTTTTTTTTCATAGTTATTTTCTTAAAGATTGTAAAATTTCATTATATACATTTATTCTATCTGAAACTTCTAAATCACTAGAATAATTAATGAATTCATGCTTAGTTTGAGTGATTGCCTTTTTGATTCTGCTGTTTTTATTTATATTTTTTTCACAATTTTTATTTTCATCATTAAATATATATATATAATCTGAATGTGTGATAGAATTAATTAAATTATTTTGAATTTTATTTTTAGCATCATAATCAATATTCAATTTTTCATAAAGTGATTTATCAAAATTAAAACATTCATTTATATCATGTAACATATAAACCATCTTAGTATCTTTTAATTCATCTTTAAAAATATTTTTCATTATTAAAGAAGCCATCGACATTTGCCAGTCACTACAAATTATATAATCTGGAATCCAATATAATTTTTTAAGTGTTTCTATCGCAGCTTTAACAAAAAAAGTAAATCTTTCTTGATTGTTTGAGTATAATCTACCATTTCGCGATTTATATAGTAATTCACTTGTATCATTAAAATAATCGCAATGTTCCATAAAATAAACTTGAACTCTGGTATCAGGTATGAACCCAGACTTTATATTAATTGTATGCTCCTTATTCATAAAATCAATTTTTAGATCTTTTAGTCTAATAACTTCTCTTAAAATATATCTGCGCTCACTAATAAATCCGTATTTGGGTTGAATTAATCTAATATCAACATCTTTATTTTCTTTTAAGATTGATGGAAATTCTTTTGAAAAAGATGCCAGCTGACCTGTTTCTGAAAAAGGTTTTATTTCTGATGATAAATAATATAATTTTAACATTTATTTAATTAACTCCTTTGCATTTGTTACATACTCACTATTAGGATGATTTTCAACTAATTGAACTAATACTTTATTTGCATTTTTATAATCTCCTAAAAAAGCATATGATTTTGATAATTTATATAATGCATCATCAATTTTATTTGAATCAACATATAAAAAAACTTTTTTAAATTCTTCAATAGCATGATGGTACTTCTTAAGTTTATAATAGATTTCACCAATCCAATATTGACAATTATCCAAAAGATCGGTATCTGTACCTAATGTTAAAAGATATTTAAAACCCTCTAAACTTTTTTCCCACTTACCATTTTGATAAAAAGCTAAAGATTCTACATATCTTTCCTTAAAATCTTCAGTAGATAGTAAAGGCAAATCATTTATTTCATCTGTGAAACTTATTTGTGCAATTTCGTTATATGAATTGCTTAATATTTTAATATTATCTTCAATATTTAATAATGATTCAATAATTATTGAATTTTCTGATTCAATTTCTCCTAATTTTTGCTCAATCAAAATGATTTTATTATTTAATTTATTTAATTTACTTTCATAATATTTATTTTTTTCATCAAAATAAATCAACTGATTTTGATTATGATTTAAAGTGTCTAATATAATGGATGAATCAACTTTTAAAGTTTCGGCATTTTGATTTGATAAACTCAAAGGTTTAGTGTTACTACAAGAACATATAAACAAAATCCCTATTGATAAGAGTAAATATCTATACTTTTTTTTAAAAGACATAATTTTTTTGTGCAATGGTACTTACTTAATTTAAGTATTTTTTTATAATTTTTTTATATGAATTCTATAGATTGTTATTGATGGCATTATTGATTAAACCAATTATTATGGAACAGGTAAGGAAAAAAGAACCTCCATAACTTATAAAAGGTGCTGGAAGACCAGTAACAGGCATCAAACCAGAAATCATTCCTAAATTAATTATCATATGAGCGTATATTAAAGATGAATATCCTATTATTAAAGTACTAACAAATTTATTTTCTATTCTAGAAGCAAAATTTATGCTCCAATATATAAAAAAGGAAATAGATATAATTATTAGAAAAATTGCCTTGAAACCCATTTCCTCAGCTGTAACAGAAATTATGAAATCACTATCTGCAACAGGCAAAAACTTGAGATCAGTTTGTGTTCCATTTCCAATACCCTTTCCCCAAAATCCTCCAGAACCAATTGAGATCATTGATTGAATTACTTGATATCCAGAACCTAATGGATCAGACATTGGATTTAAGAAAGTTAAAATTCTATCTTGCTGATGAGGTTTCAGAAAATTTTGCCATATATATGGAGCAAAAACTGCGCACATTATATTAATTAAAAAATTAAAAATTGATACATAAAAATTAGGTCTAGCAATAATTACGACAATGAGGAACAAAAACATCCAAATATAAAAAACAGATAATTGATATGATGCGAAAATACTAAAAATTGGCGAAATTAAGAAAAAAAGTACATAAGATTTTATTTTAGTCCAAAATAAAATTGGTAAAATAATACTTAAATAAGAGATAGCCGTTCCTAAATCTGGCTGCTTAATTATTATTATAGGCGGAATTAATGATAGTACTAGTATCAAAAAAAGATAAAAAGAAAAATCTTTTTTTATGTTATTATCAGAAAAAAACCTAGCCATGCAAGCTACATAAAAAATCTTACCAAGTTCTGATGGCTGAAAAAAAATAGGGCCAAGTACAATCCAACTTTTAGCTCCTTTTATAGTTGGAGCAAACATTGTTAGACATAATAATAAAATTAAAAGAAAATACATTATATATGCACTATCATATAAAAACTGTATTCTAACAAATTGCGTAACGTAGAAAGCAACAATTCCAATGATAAACCAAATACATTGTTTATAAAATGTTGATGACAAACTTAAATTTTGTAAGTCACTTGTACTACTCAAAGATGCCAAGCCTAAAATAGTAAAAATTATAACTGGTAATGTAATCGACCATCTGATTTGTATGTACTGATTATGGAAATTAAACAAACCCTTAAACATTCTCAACACCTATTATGTAATCAAAAATTCTTTTTGCAATTTGAGTAGGTACGACTGAGCCTTTACCTCCATTCTCAATAATAACACATATAGAAAATTTCTTTTTGTTGTTTAATTCCAAATATCCTGCAAACCATCCATGAGGCTCAATATCACAATTTCCACAAACCTGTGCGGTTCCAGTTTTTCCATATGCGATACCATATTCAGAACCTATCCTAGTATTGTAGGCTGTACCTCCATGAGAATTGACCGCATCATACATAGCATCATTTAAAATTTTCCAAACATTATTTTTGTAATCTATTTTCCTATATTTTTTTTCTAAATTAATATTCAAATGAGGTTCATAAATTAATCCATTATTTGCAATTGCATTTATTAACTGCATTACTTGAATGGGAGTCACAGAAACTTCTCCTTGGCCAATTGATAAGTTTAATAAATGACCTTTGGACCAACCTCCTCTATTTTTATAAAATTTATTCATAAACTTTCTATTGGGCACTAATCCTAAACTTTCAGGTCCAAGATCTATACCTGTTTTGGATCCGAAACCAAACTCAGTTGATGCATCATACCATTCATCAAAATTAATTTCTTGAATGAGGTTATAGAAAAATATATTGCAAGAGCTTTTAATTGCAGTATTTAAATTAACATTGCCATGACCATCTTCTTTCCAACATCTAAAAGCAGTATCATGGAACTGATATTCACCAGAACATTCAACACTCCAATTCTCATTTATTATATTTTTTTCTATGGCAAGCGCTGATAAAACAAGCTTAAATATTGATCCAGGTGGATAATTTGATTGTATTGACCTGTTTAAAAATGGCTTATCCTTGTTATCTTGAAGTTGATTCCATTCATTAACTGATAATCTTCCAACGAATGAATCTAAATCATAGTCAGGATTACTTAACATTGATATTATTTCTCCATTTTCTGGATTCATAACCAAAATTGAACCCTTAAAATCCTTAAACACCTTTTCTGAGAAACTTTGAATTTTGGAATCAATCGTTAAAACTAAATCATCTCCTTGTATTGGGGATATATCGTTATCAGTTTTAAAATTACCTTGTACTACTCCCAACCTATCAACCAAAAGATAATCTATTCCGTAAGAACCATGAAGATTTTTTTCGTATTGTTTCTCAACGCCTGTGTAACCTATTACATCATCTGGATGATAATTATTCTTTTCGATAAAATTCTTATTAACTTTTTTTAAAAAACCTAAAACATGGGATAAATCACAATCAGATGTATAAATTCTTGCCGGGAGTTGTGAAAAATATAGACCTTTTAAATCTAATTTATATTCTTCTAATATTGACTTAGTATTGATACTAATATAATTTTTAAGTAAAAGTGGTTTAAATTGACCTCCAGGTATTTTTTTTGAACTTGTAATTACAGAATCAATAAAAGATTTTTTTACCCCAGTATGTTTTTCCAATATTTTAAAATCGAAATTTTCTTGCATATCCTTAGAAATAATTTTCATTTGATATAAAGGATTATTATCAACTAATGGCAAATAATTTCTATCATAGATAATACCTCTAGGTGGGTACAAGATAATTTTTCTTAGACTATTATTACCTGCTTTTTTTTTAAATTTTTCATTTTCAATTACTTGTAAAAAAAAATATCTATATAAAATCAAAATCGATAAACCTAAGTAAAATATATATAAGATTTGTCTTCTAAATATTTTATCTGATTTTGTGAATTTCATAATTACCTAACTTTAACTATAAACTTTGATATTATGTAGAAAATAATAAATGTAAAGATAGCTTGAAATAGGCTAATCAAAAATACTACTAAAAAAGTATCATTAAATAAAATTAAATAGAAGAATAAAAAATGAAATAAATATATAGAAAATATACTCAAAAATTTCATATTTCTATTCCATAAATTATCATAATCTTTTAAAGAAATTAATAAAAAAGATGTAATTGAAGTAATAAAACTCAAAAGACCAATTTCATTTGTACTTAAAACAATATCTAAAATGATGCCGTAAAAAAAAGAAAAAATAATAATTTTGTAAGTACCCGACAAAATAGATAAAAAAGTTATAAAAACTAAAACTAAATCAACATTTATTTCGTGTTCATTAAAAAAGATAATATTGGGAAAATTTACCTGAAATGTAAGAACCAATATTGAAATTACAATATAATAAATAGTTTTATTGTATAACGAAAACATAGTATAAATTATTAATATCTGTTAAGATTTCTACTGCAACATCTTGGAATAGTTTATTCTTTTTTTTAGAATTATTGATAACTTTTGAAACAGGAATATCTGGTGGATAAATCTCTGAAACACCTGATGTATATACAATATTATCTGCCTGAATATCAGATGTCTTTAGAATACCCTCAAGTGTACCATACTTCCCATATGTTGATTTAAATTGACCAATTGAAATATTATTACCAATTTTAATAGAAACTAAGAAATTACTATCAGAAATTAGTTGTACTTTACTATTTTCTTTGCCAACCTCTATTATTTTACCTACTAAAAAACCATTAGTATCTATAACTGATAAATTTTTCATAATACCATCTGTTTCGCCAACATTTATAATAATTGATTCAATAGAATTTGAAATATTAGAATTAACAATTTTCGCAGGTAATATACTAATATTTTCAAAGGATTCTTTTTTAAAGTCTAACATTTTCTTTAGTCTTTCGTTTTCAATTTGATAATTAATTAACTTTGAATTATAAAGTGAAAGCTGTGCATTCTTTAGAGCAAATAATTCATTTTCTTGCTTAACTAAAAGAATATTATTATACCAATTTTTGGGTGCAGATAAAGTTGAGTAAATATCAAGAATAGTACCTTTAACTTTAGATGAAGAACTACTATCTGATGAAAAAAATAATATCAGAGAAAGAAAACTCGTTAAGATGAGGGATGCTTTTTTTTTATCTAAATAGAATTTTGTAAAAAAATTCATTAAGGAGTTATAAGGACTTCTCTATATTTTTTAATATCTTCTAACACAATACCTGTGCCTCTAACAACTGATAATAAAGGGTCTTCAGCTATGTGAACTGGAATACCAGTTTTATTTTTAATATGTTCATCTAAATTCTTAAGAAGAGCTCCACCTCCAGTTAAAATTATTCCGTAATCAATTATGTCAGCTGCGTGTTCTGGTGGGGTTTTATCAAGAGCCTTTTTTATAGCTGTAGTTATTTGGAATACGGTTTCTGCTAAAGCTTGTCTAATCTCATCTGTTGATATTTCAATTGTTTTTGGCAAACCAGTTACTAGATCTCTGCCCTTAACAGATATATTTTCACCAGAAGTTCTTATAGCTGAACCAACTGAACATTTGATATTTTCAGCTGTTCTTTCTCCAATACCTAGTTTATGTTGATTTTTAAACCATTCAACAATTGCCTCAGTTTGTTCATCACCTGCTACTTTAATTGTTTCAATAGCACTAATACCATTCAATGCTATTACAGCAATTTCAGTAGTTCCTCCTCCGATATCAACAATCATATTACCGACTGGCTTGGATACATTAATTCCAATGCCTATAGCTGCAGCCATTGGTTCTGAAATAAGGTGAATTTCACTTGCATTAGCATGTTCAGCAGATTCTTTAACTGATCTCTGCTCAACATCTGTGACACCATAAGGAATACAGATTACTATTCTAGGCCTAGAAATTCTACTTTTTTTAATTTTTCTTAGAAATCCTTGAATCATTGCGTCAGTCATTCTGTAATCAGCAATTGTGCCATCACGTAATGGTCTAACGATTTCAATACCAGGATGCGTTCTTCCCAACATTTCTTTGGCCTCATTACCAATTGCAATGATATCTTCATCGTGAACTTTTTTAGCAACTATTGAAGGTTCATTTAAAACAACACCTTCACCTTTTACCCAAATAATTGTATTTGCTGTTCCTAAATCAATCGCTATATCACCAGCAAACATACTATAAAACTTATCTAACATCATTAATGATTAAAATGCCTTTTCTTTGTTATTAACATAAACATTGATTGTTTGTTTACTTCATTAATTACTTCTTGATCTTTTATTGATCCACCTGGATGTATTACCCCTTTTACACCATAACCAGCAGCTAAAGTTATGCAATCAGTAAATGGGAAAAAAGCATCAGATGCCATGACAGTATCTTTTAAAACTAACTTACTATCCTTTGCTTTTTCAATTGCAATTTTTGCTGCATCAATCCTGGACATTTGTCCAGCTCCCACACCAATTAACTGCCTATCATTACTAAAAACTATAGCATTTGATTTAACATATTTTACCAATTTCCAACTTAAATGCAATGCTTTTAATTGTTCATTATCGGGTTTTATTTTTGATACAATTTCAAATGAATTAAAATCTTCATCAAAATCATCCTTATCTTGTATTAAAAAACCATTAAAGACTGATTTAATAATCTTATTATTTCTTGGTTTTTCATCAATAGTAATTAGTCTCAGATTTTTCTTTTTTTTCAGCTCTAGAAAAGCTCTCTCAGAGAATGATTTAGCAACAATACATTCTAAAAAAGATTTATTTATTTCAATTGCCGCTTGATAATTAACTTCAGAATTAAATGCTACGATACCTCCAAAATAACTAACAGGGTCTGTCTCAATTGCTGATAAATAAGCATGCTTAGGATTTTGCCCCAAAGAAAAACCACAAGGATTAGAATGCTTAATAATTACACAACAAGTTTCAGTAAATTCATTAACTATTGAAAAAGCTGTTTCAATATCATAATAATTATTATACGACAACTGTTTACCATGATGCTGCATCCATGATTTTTTTTCATTCTGTGATAAATAAAAGGATGCTTTTTGATGGGGGTTTTCACCATATCTTAACTCATCAACTTTTTTTAATTTAAATTCAATCTTATCAGATTCATCATCATCTTTACTAAAAAATTGAAAAATATTTTCATCATATTGATGAGTTAGTTTAAAAATTTCTAACGCATATTTTTTTCTATCAGATTTACTAAAAAAACCGTCATTATTATTAAAAGATGTAACAAAATCTTTGTACTGATTAGGATCACATAATGGTATGATATGTTTGTAGTTTTTTGCAGCTGCTCTCAACATAGAAGGACCTCCAATATCTATGTACTCGATAGCTTTATCCATATCTAAATTTTTACTGACTGCTTCGTTGACAAAAGGATATAGATTTACCACAACTAAGTCAATGAACTTACCCTGCATATCTTTTAAATCATCAATATGAGATTTATTTTCTCTATTTGCTAAGATCCCACCAAATATTTTTGGATGGAGTGTTTTAACTCTACCATTCATTACCTCTTTTTGATTTGTTATATCACTGATTGAGATAACATTAATACCATTATCTTTCAGAATTTTTTTTGTACCACCTGTCGAAATAATCTTTATATTTTTTTCATTTAAAAATTTAGCAAAATCTACTATTCCTGTTTTATCCCATACACTTATTAAAGCAGTTCTAATTTTATTCATTTATAATAACCTTATTTTCATTTATTCTAATTTTATCACAACAAAACTTTTCTACTACATTTAGATATAACTCATATTCTTTTATTAATACTTTTTTTGATAAAGTTTTAGCATCATCATTATCTTCAATAGTGACTTTAGCCTGTTTAATAATTGGGCCATTATCGTACATACCATCAATAAAGTGAACCGTTGCTCCAGATATTCTTTCTTTAGCATTAATTACTGCTTCATGTACTTTCATTCCATAATATCCCTTGCCTCCATATTTGGGTAATAAAGATGGGTGTATGTTAATAATTTTAAATGGATATTTATTTATTATATTTATTGGGATTTTCTTCATAAAACCAGCTAATAAAATTAAATCTGGATTATGTTTATTTAAAATTTTTTCATAATAGAAGTCTAAATTATCGCAAATAATTTTATCATTTATAACTTCAAATTTTATATTTTTATCCCGTGCATATTTTATAGCACCACAATTTGGATTATTTGATATCAGTAACACAATTTCACCATGAACTAAATTTTCATTTAGATTTATAAAATTTGTTCCAGATCCAGATGCAAAAATGACTATTTTTTTTTTTCTAAACATCCAACTTATTTTCAATATCATCTAAAATATTTTTGTAAAAAACTTTATCGTGAAAAATATTAAAGTTATCAGTTTTTACAATAAGAACTTCATGGTCAGGTAATTTACTAATCCATCTATCGTAATAAATATTTAAACTATGAATATACTCAGATGAAATATCTGATTCATATTTTCTTTTTCTATTATTAATTCTTGACATTAAAGTATCTGTATTTGCTTTCAAATAAATTATTAAATCTGGTTTTTTAACAAATCTTAACATTGCTTTAAAAATATTTGAATATGTCTGATAATCTCTTTCTGACATATGCCCTAATTCATAAAGATTGGCAGCAAAAATTTCTTTATCTTCATATATAGTTCTATCTTGGATGAAGCTTTTATTTTTTTCCATTAATTTTATCTGAGATTGAAATCGATTGTAAAGAAAGTAAATTTGCAAATTAAAACTCCATCTCGACATATTTGAATAAAAATCAGATAAATAAGGATTATCTATAACGGATTCATATATCGCTGAAATACCCAAGTCTTCAGATAGCTTTTGTGTTAAAGTAGTTTTACCTACTCCTATATTTCCTGCAATTCCTAAATTAATTCTTTCCATCAAACTAATTTTCCATTTATAAATTCATTATCTAGAAGCTTAACTGTTTTGATTTGATTAATAAAATCATTACTACTTTCTACATTTACTCTAATATAATTTTGTGTCCAACCACTTAAAATTCCATCATTATATTTTTCAAAGAGAACATCAAAATTTGAATTAAAGTTCTTTTCGATAAACTTCTTATATTTTATTGCTGATAGTCTCTTTAACAAATTTCTTCTATTAGATTTTTGTTCCTTATTAACTTTATTTTGATTTTTTTGAGAAATAGTATTATCTCTATCTGAATAAGTAAAGACATGTAAATAAGATATATCTAAAAGACTTAAGAATTCATATGTATCATTAAAATCAGTATCTGATTCTCCTGGGAATCCTACTATAACATCAACTCCTATACAGGCATTAGGAATTTTATTTTTAACTTTTTCTATTACCAATTTGTAATCACTTGCTAAATATTTTCGTTTCATATATTTTAAAATTTTATCTGAACCCGATTGTAGAGGAATATGAAAATGAGGCATCGCTTTTCTTGATTTTGAAATTAAATCAATTATTTCATCTTTTAATAGATTGGGTTCAATAGATGAAATTCTATACCTTTCTAATCCGTCCAAATTCTCAATATTAACAAGTAAATCAAATAAACTTTCATCAAAATTTTTACCAAAATCACCAATGTTGATTCCACTTAAAATTATTTCTTTTGCTCCATTCGAAATAATTTTTTTCAATTCTAAAATAGTATTTTGCACATTGAGACTTCTACTTCTTCCTCTAGCCATTGGGATAGTACAGTAACTACAATTATAATCACATCCATCTTGCACTTTGATAAATGCTCTTACTCTTTCCGATAACGAATATGATATATTAAAATCTCGTACTTCTTCTATTCTAGATATTACAAGATCTTCATCTATTTTATTTTCACTTATAATATCACTAATATCAAACTTATTTTCAGTACTAATTACATTTGAAACTCCTTTTATTCTTGAAATTTCTTTTGGTTTTAGTTGAGCATAACAACCGAAAACAATTATTTTTGTTTTAGGAAATCTTGTATGAATACCTCTAATTAACTTTTTAGCTTTGCTATCAGCTTTTTCAGTAACTGAACATGTATTAATTAAGCAAATATCAGCGTAATCATCCATTGAAACTTGACTAAACCCTTTATCAATTATTTGACGTGCTATATACGATGAGTCAGAAAAATTTACTTTGCATCCGAATGTATGATATGAAAAAGTTTTATACGGTGTGCCCATAATGTTAATTTAAAAAAATGTAAGAAGTATTACAATGTTATCTTCATTAAATAATGTTGGACTTTACCAAAAAGAATATGTGTCTTTTGCATTAGCTCAAAACCATTTTTTAAATAAAAATTTATTGCATTTTCTCTTGCTTGTAATATTATTTGTTTATTTTTTTTTTCAATTGCATGACTTATCAAACATTTGAGAATCAGTGTTCCAACATTATTACTTCTAGATTTTTTCTCAACTGCCATATATCTTATTTGAGAAGTTTCTCTATCTAATTCATGAATTCTTCCAACTCCTAAAATTTTTAAATTTGAATTAATTGCAATAATATGAAAAGATTCGTCTTCAATGTCATCTTTAGCAGAATCAATATTATCTGAAAAGTTACTCCTAAGAACTTTCCACCTTAAATAATAATAATCATACCACTCTTTTTTTGTTTTGGGAGGCCTGACTTCTATATTAGTTGGTTCATTTTGCAAGTATTGATGGATTGATTTCATTGTATTGTTTTTTTGCTTCACACTCTTCCCAGAAATAGCACCAATTGCACAGGAAATTTGTATTAGGGGGAAAATATTCTTTTTTTCTTGCATCAATAATTTGATTTATTTTTTCTAAAAGATTATTTTCATGACGTATGAGATCATCTTCATTTTTAGTTATTTTAATATGCTGCTTATTCTTACTAGATTCTTTTAAATAATGCCAATTGAGATTAATTTTTTTATTTTTACCACATAGTGACTCAACTGCTTTTTGATAAACAAATAGTTGTAAATCATTTTTTAAATCATCTAGTTTTTTGGGTTTGCCAGTTTTATAATCATGAATCTCGTATTTATTTTCAAACTTATCTAATCTATCGATAATTGTTTTAAATTGATACTCATCTATCATAAACTCTATTTCTAATTCAACACCACAAACATTATTAAAATTTATATACGGACCTTGGTTATTTTTATAAAAATTCCTAAGACATTCTAAACCCATTTTTTTAAAATGATTTGTATCAAGTTTTTTTCTTATTGGAGCTATGTAAATATTTTCGTGCCATTTTTCTTTCCAAATTTCTGTATATTTTTTTTCTATTGAATCCCAAACCAAATAACTAATTTTTTCTTTATAAATCCACTCAAGAACTTCATGCACAACTTTACCCAAGAATGCCTCTATACTATCATGTGGCTTCTTAATTTTGTCAATGTAAATTAATTTATATTTTTGTGGACAATTTGAAAAAGTATTAATTTGAGAGTAGGAAAATTTTAGCATCGGTAACATTCAAAATAACCAAATCTGTTAATAAAAATAAATTTTTTATTTCTATATTTCCAAATTTCAAATTCACCATTCTCATTAAATTCAAAATCTATACTTAGAGGTTTTCCATAAATTATATATATTTTACCCATGTCAGATGCAGAACCATTTTTCCCAATTTTTTTGAAATTAGCATTTGCATATGTAACTCTATTGTAAAACTCATATAATAAATCATTATCGTTTTTTTGCTTCCAATAATCTTCAATAAATTCTATTCTATCTAATGAATCTAAATCAACATATTTAATATATTCTTCTCTATTAAAAATATAATTTTCCATTGGATATGTAAATTTTCTATAATCTATTACTTGTTTTATATTTTTTTTAAAATTAATTCTTCTACTTTTTTTATCATTTCCATATAGACAATTAACTATTATATCATTTTTATTAAAATCAGAGATATCTAAAGGAAAGTAATTAATTTCATATTCTACAATTGAAGATGAGGGTAAAGTAAATTTTTTATTTTTTTCTTCATTAAAACTCAATGATTTTATTTCAAAAAAAAGAGAATCGACATCATTATTTTTACTTATTATCTGATACTTAATCCACAATGTATCTAAATCATTAAGTTTTGATTCATTTATGTGATCAATATTTAAATATTTATTATCATTTTTTTTATAAAATTTTAAATCTTTTAAATTATAATCTTCATTGATTTTAATAGTTTTTTGTTTTTTAAAAGATTTATGATTCACAAAATCATTTATAATTATATGCATATCGATATTCTCTTTATATTCTAACTCAAACGAAAAGTTACCTACATAATCAAAATTAGATTTTGTTTTATCAAAAAAATCACATTTAATATTTTCTAACCAAGATTTATTATATAAAATTGATTTATCTATTTCAATGACGCTAAAAGAAATAGTAACACTAGATTGAAAACCATTTTCATTTTTTTCAAATATTAGTTTATCATATGGTAAAAAAAAGTCTACATCAAATTGAATATTTCCATTTTCCAAAATATAATAATCATATTTAAAATCAAATTCTTTAGGGCTTTCTAATGTTATTTTTTCTCTAGTAGAACACGAAAAAAATAAAATAAATATAAATAATAAAATTTTATTCATCTATGTGATACTTTCTCCAATTATAAAAAGTTAATCCATTTTCTGTTGCAAACCAAACCCAATCTGTATCGCATCCTATATCATTAATGTTATCTGAAACAATACCATCTAATTCATTGTATTTCATTCTAAATCCAGAATTAATGTTATAAATAATCGCATTTTTTTCATTATGGGACCAAATATATCCTTGACAAAAATCAAAATTTTCTAATCTATTGTGTTTAAATAATAAATTAAGTTTATTATTTTTATCCATCAAGTATAGTGCACTATCTTTTGATAAATAAATTTGATTATCAAAAACTTCTATATTTTCAAATTTCTTTGATGAAATTTTAATATATTCATAATTTGATAGGTTCATTTTTATTAAACCTAAATCTGTATTCAATAATAAGCTACTATTATATATTTCTATATCAGAAATTTTCTTATTTGTTAAATTTCTAAAAAAAGATGTAACAACCTTATCAGTAATTGTTGAAAAAACAACCAAGCCATAATCCGTTGCTAGGTAAAGGATATTATCATAATAATCTAAATCAAAAATATTATTACCTATTAGTCCATATGTAATCTTAACTAAGTTCCATTTATCCTTATTAAAATCATATATTAATAATCCTGAATTTGAAGCAACATATAGTTTGTCATCTACCCTAATAATATCATTAATATCCTTAATCATTATTTGAGGATATTCAGTTTGATAATATTCTTTCCATAAATTATTTTTTTCATCCCATCTGCAAATAAAAACCATTTCTTGATTGTATATTATATCAGAATAATTATAAATCCAATTTTTGTCGACTACCCACCATTCATTATTAATTTTATCATAATAGGTAATATCAAAATTTGTAATAGGAGGAATTGATTTTATTTCCTCAATTTCATTAGAAAATGGTTTTATAATAAAAAGTTCTCCTGAATCTGTACCTATCCATTTATATTCATCATTATCTTCAATAAAACAATTTATTCTTACAGAACGAGAATTTTTCTCAAATTCTTTATTTGATATTATTTTCCATTCGTCAAAAATATAATAATCACCCAAGTTAGGTATATTACTCGCTTCACTTTTAGCAGATGATGACCAGTTAACTGATAATAATTGTATTTCTAAATCATCAGCTGACAAATTATTTTTAACTATCCCCGTAAATGGATCAAGAAACACATAACCATTATTTGTTTCAATAATAATATATTCGTTATTTGAACCTAAATTTTTAATATTATGGTGAGAAAATAAATCTAAATTATTAAATCTAATTTTAATCCAAACTGAGCTTAAATTTGACCTGAACATCAATCCATTTCTATTAACAATCCAATAATTGTCCCTGAAATTATCATAATGAACTATTTTAATGTTTTTATCCCTAATATCTTTTAGTAAATAATCAGAATAATAAAAATCGTTAAATGACTTATCGTAAACAAAAATTCCATTTAAAGATGAAAAAAAAATTTTATCTCTACTATAGCTGATAGATAAAATTGAGCTTGGTGCATTAATAGTATACCAATCATCCTCGCTATAAATGAAATTTTTTGAATAAATAATTTCAAATACGATTACTAAACATATATAAATATATAATTTCAACTTTTTTACTTAATTATACAAAAAAGCCGCTTATAAAAATGCGGCTTTTTGTATAATAGATTTCAAACCTTTTAAATTAACGTAATAAAATCATTTTCTTTGTTATCATACCTGAATCATATGTTAATTGATAAATATAAACACCGGAAGGTACTTCAACATTAGAATTATTGGTACCATTCCATTTAACTCCATAAGAACCAGAACTATAAAAATCAGATATTAAGGTTTTAACAAAATTACCTAAAATATCATAAACTTTAATTTCAACAAAACTTCCTCCATTAGCAACATCAAAGTTTATTGTTGTTACAGGATTAAAAGGGTTTGGATAATTTTGTGACAAGCTGTAAGATTCAGGAGAAACACTTGAATCTAAAATATCACATGCTTGCTCATCACATACAAGCTCAACTGAACCATCAGCTAAAACACATTGATATGATGGGCCATTTCCACCACAAACACCGCACTCATCAAATAAAGTTCCATCACAATCACATTCACCTAGCATTTCATCAGGATAAGTACAAGAACCATCATCTAATGTTGCATCAGCATTATAATTACAT
>CETL01034242.1_pt1 | contig 23884 bp, 19 predicted proteins | sample 356371 | NCBI WGS metagenome assembly CETL01 (sample SAMEA2622518, study PRJEB7988) | marine metagenome | biome: marine biome (ENVO:00000447); feature: surface water layer (ENVO:00002042); material: "saline water (ENVO:00002010), including plankton (ENVO:xxxxxxxx)" | depth 5 m | reverse complement strand
TAGATGGTAGACCTGTTTTACTTACATTGCCCGTAATGCTTCACACCTATGTATCTCACAGAGAAGCTGTCATCGAAAGGCGAGCGAAATACAATCTAGAAAAAGCAGAAGCGAGAGCACATATACTAGAGGGACTTGTAAAAGCTCAAGATAGGATTGATGATGTCATAGCTGCGGGTAAAGGAAGTTCCAGTCGCGAGCAATTTGAATCAATTTTACAAGGAAATGAAACCTTCCCAGGTATTCCAGTCTTCAGTTTTACCTTAGCACAATCAAAAGCAATAGCTGAAAGAAGGTTATATCAATTGAGTAAGCTCGATGTGGAGAAAGTTCAGAATGAATTTGAAGAGTTACAAATTAAGATAGCAGACCTGAGAGATATTATATCCTCACGGGCAAGACGTCTGGAAATCCTAATTTCCGAAATGAATGATGTGGTCGAAAAGCACGGGGATGAACGAAGATCATTCATCGATCCTATGCCTCTATCAATGGACAGAGAAGACCTGATTGAAGAGAGAGCGATAGTCATTACACTAACTAATGATAACTACATCAGACACCTACCTGCTGAGGCTTTCAGAATGCAAAACCGAGGTGGAAAGGGTATGAAAGGGGTGCAGACCAAGAATGAAGACTTCCCAACTACTTTGATTACCTGCTTTAGTAAAGATAGATTACTTATTTTTACAAACAGGTCTGCGACAAAAAAAGATCAAAATGGAAATGAGATTCCATACAACGAAGGCAGGGTTTATGGCCTAAAAGCGTGGGAAACACCTCAAGGTTCAAGGACTAGTAGAGGAAGTCACATCAGGAATGTATTAGGACTCAAAGACGATGAAACCGTTGTTTCTATAATTCCTCTTAGCAAGGACCTTATCGAGGAACCAGATAATTACTATCTTGCATTTGCTACTAGAAATGGAGTCATTAAGAAAAGTAGACTTTCTGATTATGTTAAGATAAATAGGAACGGGAAGAAAGCCATTAACCTTGCTGCAAGTGATGAATTAGTATCCGTCAGAAGTGGAACAGATGAACATGATGTGGTTATGGTGTCAAACTTAGGCAGAGCTTGTAGGTTTGAATTGTCGTCAGTTAGAACTCAAGGCAGAGTTTCGAGTGGCGTTCGTGGAATAAAAGTCGAAGGTGAAGCAAAACTAGCTGGCATGATATTGACAAATGACATCAATACTAGCGTTTTGACCTTATCCAAACACGGCATGGGTAAGAGAACCAGGCTTGGAAAGGGCGAAAAAATATTGACTATTAGAGATGGAGAGCAAGTTTATGATGACGAGGGTAATCCAAAGACAGAAATGGATGGTTACAGGATAACTAGAAGAGGAGGAAAAGGGGTTATCACAATGAATTTGAACGATGGAGACCTAATCTCTAGAGTACACCAGATCCCTAATCTTGAGGATCAACTTTTCCTATTATCTGGAAAGGGTATAGTGATTAGAATATCTGCTATTCAGACTAAGGAGACAACTGGTAGGTCCTCAAAAGGTACTAGAGTGATGGAATTAAGGTCAAAAGACAAAAAAACATTCATCGATGAATTGATATTTAGTGCAAGAATGCCAGCGGAATTGGCAGATGAGATACTCACGGAGAAGAACGCAGACGGTGAGAATCAAGAAGAGGAAGAGTGACCTTCTATCCGACGGGTTCAAAGACATAACCCACGTCTGAAGAGTAAAGAGAGAGTAATCAATGAGGTGTTGATATGGACGAAAAAAATCTGATATATGATTGGAATGTCATTGATTATGAGTATTCTAGGAACTCCGCCAATCATCCCCATGAAATTTGGTTTGATGATGAAACTCTAAGAGATGGTTTGCAAAGCCCGAGCGCAGTAAATCCACCTATAGAACGTAAGATAGAGCTATTGACATACATGGAAAAATTAGGAATTCAGAAAGTCGATCTTGGACTTCCGGGGGCTGGCCCCTTCCATCTTCAGCACATAGATTCCATGCTAACCCACATAACAGAGAATGATTTCAAAATCAAACCAGGTGCTGCAGTTAGAACACTTATGAATGACATAGAGCCACTTGTAGATCTCCAAGCTAAGCACGAAATGCAAATTCAAGCCAGTGCTTTTCTAGGAACCAGCCCAATTCGTCAATATACGGAAAATTGGAATATGGATAAGTTGGTTTCAACAATGGAGAAAGCCGTTTCATATGCAGTTGAGAATGATATACCTGTTATGTTTGTAACAGAAGATACGACGAGATCAAAGCCTGAAGATGTTAAATTGATTTATCAGCGAGCTATGGAATTAGGAGCAGATAGGTTGTGTGTCTGTGACACCTGTGGGCATGTTACACCTAATGGCGTAACACAATTACTTTCATTCATAGATGAAGAAGTTATCAAAGACGGTGGATATAATCGCAGAGATATCGAAGTTAACTGGCATGGTCATCAAGATAGAGGATTAGGAGTTGCCAATAACTTGGCAGCCGTGGATGCAGGGGCTGATGTAATACATGGAACAGCTTTAGGTGTTGGAGAAAGAGCAGGAAATGCCCCTATCGACCAAACATTGGTCAACTTATCCTTGATGGGTATAATAAATAACGACTTATCGTTATTGAATGAGTATGTAGAAAAGGCCAATGAATACATCACAGTTCCCCTTCCTAGAAACTACCCTGTGTTTGGGAAAGATGCTTTTGAAACTGGTACTGGAGTTCATGCAAGTGCCGTTATAAAAGCCATACGAAAGGGTGACAATTGGTTGGCCGATAGGGTTTACAGTGGAGTACCAGCAGGTGATTTCGGACTTGAACAAGTAATTAGGGTAGGCCACATGTCAGGAAGATCAAACATAGTTTATTGGCTTGAAAGTAGAGGTATAGAAGCTTCTGATGAACTTGTCGCTCACCTATTTGAGGTTGCAAAGAGTCAGCCAAGAAACATGGAAGATGAGGAAATACATTCAGCGATTTCAAATTTCAAAGATTAAGATTCATCTTCTTGCTCTGTCTCTTCCGCATTGATGTGATTCCACTCAGCATCAACTGAACCACCTGACCATTCACCTTCCAAATCGATTTCAACCATTTCGCTTTCGTCTCGCCAAATCGCCTCTCCTTCGCTACCATTTACTATCAATACATTTCGATTGTCAATCTGTGATTTGAGCAAATCGATATGTTTTGTAACTGGCAAGAAATGCCCAACAGGAGTTCCGGCAGTTACGAAAGGATTGGTAGCTGTGCAAATCATAAGTCCGTCTTCTGGTGCAACGACATCAACCGACAACCCAGGAGAACTTGGATCAGAAATAGTTGCTACTACATCTCCTTTCATGACTACACTACCTGGACTTACGAAAATATCTAACAAACCTCCTTCTCCTGCCCTAAGCCATTTTGAGCCCCCTGCATTGAGTCTAAATCTTGGCCTTGTGGGGTTCTTTGGTATTACTTTCAGGGACCTTAAGACATTCAGGCATCCATGAACTGCCACCTTTACAGCGCTTTGATCAAGCCTATTTGCACCTCCACCTTCATACGTAATTGTAGCAATGTCTAACTTATTTGCTATCTTCCTTAAACTACCTTTTGGAGGCCTACTGTCAAGAATAACTTCGATTCCAAATGCCTTTGCCAACAAATTTGATTCCGGATGGGATAAATCACCTCTAATTTGGGGCATGTTGGATCTTCCAACTGCTGCGCTGTGTAAATCGATTATTATATCAGAATCATGAATCAAATTATTGGTTACTGTATAAGCCACTCTGGATGTTGTGCTACCTTTTTGAATTCCAGGAAATGCTCTGTTTAAGTCTCTCCCATCTGGAAAATATCTTGATTTGGCCCTGTATCCTGGTAAATTTAGAACTGGAATTATCCTCACAGTCCCTGCCATAGTCTTTGGATCTAGAGGTCCGTCTGGACCTGTAAACTTGCTAGATAGTAAATTGGTGCAGGCGCTAGGTCCAGTCAATTCATTTCCATGAGTACCTCCTATTATTGTGACGATAGGGCCAGGTCTGATACCATGTAAAATTGTCACAGGAATTGGCCAAGAGTCTCCCATATCAACGTCAAGTAGAGGCATTGAAATTGTTCGCATGTGCCCCTTTTTTACCCGCTTTCGCATAAAACGGAACTCTTTCCAGTCCGAACTCCTATCCCATTCCGGTCTGCCTTCGGATTCATGCTCCTCAAGCGCTTTTTTTATTGCCAAGCGCCGATCTTTAGGAAGCTCATGGGCCACGCGAACCTTCCTTTTCTTCCCGCCCATGTTTGCCCATCTGAAGGTGTATCATCAAGGTGATGGAAGGGAATAGAAAATCAACCCCCTAGTTTTGTATGCAATCATGGGCCTGAGTGTTCAGAGACAATATGCCCCAAATTCCATCTGTTTTGGCTGTGGTCCAGCAAATGAGAATGGATTGAAGATCGAATCGCACAGATGCGAAAATGGCCTTGAGATGAAATTCATACCCTCAGAACACCATCAAGCATTCCCGGGCATGATAAACGGCGGTATAATTGGAAGTATAATGGATTGTCATGGAAACTGGGCTGCTGCAATAGCTATTATGGACTTTTTAGGACTTGATGAGCCCCCTTGTACTGTTACTGCAAATTATTCAATTTCACTGCGAAGACCAACTCCTCATGGAAAAGAATTACAGGTAAAAGCAGAGATTGTAGAGATTGAGAAAGACAGGGCAGAAGTCAAGATGATTCTTACCGTCGAAGATATTGTTTGTGCTACTGGAAAGGGACTGTTCGTCGCTGTAAAAGAAGGGCACCCGGCATATCATCGGTGGTCTTAATGGCTAAGCCTAATGTTCAGCAAATTAGATTTCTTGAGGATTTAAGATTATTTGTTATTGAGGTCATGAGTAGTTTTGATATTTGGAGTAAAGAACAACTTACATCACTAAGTTATGTTAAACTCGGAGTTCTGAGAAAAAATGCCACTCAGAGGCACGGAGTCACTAGATGGAAAAGGGGTGTAAAGGCTCCAAAACATATACACGAAGTTGACGTTGTGGACTTGCACCCAAGACTTCTTTTTGAGGATTGGAAACCATATGCTGCATGGGTACTGCACCACGAATTCGTTCATGCTCTAGGTTACTTCGCCCATGATTCTGCATTCAGAACTTTAGAGCAACTTTGGCCTAGTAAAAAATCATCCAAGATGGGATATAAATTTACAGAAATGCTTCGTCGTGAGAAAGCAACTTGGTTATGGGTTTGTCCCAAATGCAAAAAAGAGTTTCCAAGACAGAAACAGGGTAACGGACGATACATGTGTAAAAACTGCAAGTGTGCTCTTGATGATGTGCCCATGACTGCGTCACAGTGATTAACACCATAATTTAGCAATCATATGTGCGGGTTACAATCATACTACTGGTTTGTTTTAGCCTGACTCTACCACTCTGTTCCGCAGCTGTGGACTCACAGGAAGGTGGGGGAGAACTGTGGTTCTCTTGTGAGGATATGTATAATTGCAACTTGACAGAATATCATACAGGTGAAGCTAGCGTTGGGGGGAATATTAACTCTGCATCTCCATTTTCTCCAGAAACCGTGTTTATAGAATTACCAATGGCACCAACTCAAACAGATATTGCTCTAATTCCTGATGTAATCAAGGAATTACAAGTTGACCTTAGGTATGAGGATGATTTAATCGGTCTAACAAGACCGGATTTAGAGGTAACCGTCATAATTGCTCAATCCACTACCAAGATTGAATTTGAAGGAGATAATAATCCAATAGATGGATCATCTGGACCGTATAAGGTTGAATCTGAACCAATTAATCATAACGGTGATAGATTACTTTGGCCCGGGGAAGAAATAAGAATTCTATTGCAATTTGAAGTAGATAGACCAGGAAACTGGCAGTTAAACCTCAGAGGATCTTCATTTATGATTCTAGATGTGATATGGTCTGAGAATATAGAATCTAGAGATATCGATGAGCCATCTTCAGACTCTTCGCCAATTGTTACAGATTTTGATACAGTTCATTACGGAGCCTTGGTAGGAGATGATAGAGATTGTTGGACCTTTGAAGTCTTTGAACATGAATTACTAAAGGTCACTTTTGAATGGGAAGAAGTACCATCGGAGATTGCCCAGAATCATGGGAGGCCTGACCTCATATTGCCCGACAGAAGAATGGCTCCTACACCTGATCTTACTACTGAAGTTATTAACGGAGAAACTAAAGTTACTTGGCTATGGAGAGCATTACCAACTGGCGAATATGACATGTGTATAGGCGGAAAATTAAACTCATTCCAACCATACAAGTGGATTGGTTTGATTGCTTTCGAGAGTTTTGGGCCTACATCTCCTGAGGAATTCAACTATGAATCTTGGGAATGGCCCGGACTTGGTATGAAAGGTGACAGTAATAACGCAGTCGAATTAAAGGGTGAATCAGGCTATATGGCCATGATTCTGTGTCTTGCTGTTGTGGTCGGATTGATGATCGAATTAAGAAAGGGTTCGACTTCAAAACCCATAAGATATGGTGTATTCCTGCCCGGTGTTTTCATACTTCTTATCGGAGGGGTTTTATCTCCTATGTGGTCTGTTGCTGAGGATATTCAAACTTCAAATGAGATGACACTCGAGGAATTAATTGATTCAAGATTGGATCAAATATGGCACGCATCCCACCCTTCAACACCTGCTTCTTCGAGAGCAATCCATGTTGGTTCTACAATGGGAATGTTGGATGGAGAAACCCTCTCACTAAAACTCAACGCAGATGAGGCTTGGCCGCTTGATGATGGTCGCTGGCAACTCTACATACCTGAAATGTATCAATTAGATTTAGAGTCTATGATATTTGCAAAAGTTGCTCAAAAATCAACAACAAGTGTGTCGGACAACCTTCTAGATTCACATTCAAGAAATTTCATATTACTATCCGCTAGAACACTGGTCCTCGACCTACTTATGTTGGAAGCGATGTTAGTAGTTGATGAATTACCGAATTCAAATATCATATTATTTGAGACAAAAATGGAGCAATCCCAGAGCATTGGATTAGTGCAAGATCCTGTCTGGGGCACGAGACCTATCGACATTCCTGAAGATAGGTGGAGATACATGCAAGAGAGTCTTTATCCCAGTCTAATCGCAATAATCATGCTAGATGGCGACAGTGATGATTTAGAATTTAGAATTACTGCTGATTCAGATATTGAACATGAGATGTTATATTCATCGCATGCTGTTATGCCCTCTGAACCCTTAATCGAATCAGATTATTTACTGATAATTGCGGGTTTGTCCTTAACAATAATTGGACTATTAGCAGAAAACAATCGCAGAAAGAAAGCAAAATCAATCCTTATCAGCATGTCTGAAAGTAGCAAATGGAATTAACCCTCTAAAGACTTCAATGTCTTCTCAACCGTCTTAGTTATTTCACCGCTATCGAGAGCCGAAGTTAGTTCTTTTATTGCTTTTTTAGATAATCCTTTAGCGGCATCTAATATCATCTGCCTCTCTTCATCGGTGACTTTCCCATCTGCCAATGCAGATTTTACCGCACTGCGAACAGCCATGGAAGATGCCTCTTCATCGCTTATTCCAAGAGCATCTTGTATTGTTTTGAGCTCTTGAAGTTCCTCGTCTGTAATTACACCATCGGAGTAGGCGTTTTCATATTCTTTTAACAGGAATTGAGTATATTTTTCTGGGTTGATTATGACATCTCTTATCAATCCAAAATCAACACTACCTTGATTGGAACTCATCTCCAACAAAACAATGGATTTCCTTACTTCTTTGATAGCCATATCCTTAAGCCCATGTGCTGCCCAAACAATGCCTGAAACGACGACTGCTGCTGCAAACCATCTCATCACATCAGGGTCAACTAAATTCCCAGGAGAGATAAGTTGAAAGATTCCAATTACGGCCATTAGAGATCCACAAATAACCTCAAACCAGTCGTTCAAATCTGGTTCCTCCTCGAACACAGAGAGTCTCTCACTCACCATACTATCACTACGGCTCATGTAGCAAGCACATACCCGAAAGAACTTGAGGGTGTCGGCTAAACAAACGTTTACCTTTTGGACTATTGACCATCTAACGGTAATATGGGTAGTATCGAACGCTCGGTTTCGCGTCTCGATTTGCCAAAAGAGTTTAGAAAATTTATTGAAAATGAGTGGGGCATTTCACAACTACACCCGCCTCAGGCAGAAGCGATTCCCCACATACTCTCAGGAAAAAATACAATGTTGTGTATTCCCACTGCAAGTGGAAAAAGTTTGGTTGCCTTCATAGCTATAATCAACCAGATTATGGTCAAAAATCCAAAGTCAAGAGCAATTTACATTGTTCCCCTCAAAGCCCTTGCTAGTGAGAAATTAGAGGAATTGAGACAACTTGGTGATTACCTTGGTCTGAAGATAGGATTAGGAGTAGGGGATGCTCCTAGCGAAGCAAGACAGATTGATGATTGTGACATTTTAGTTTGCACAAGTGAGAAATTAGATTCCCTTATGAGGTCAAAGCCAGAGATATTGCGAAGAGTTTCAGCAGTAGTTGCTGATGAATTTCATCTTCTCAATGACAGCCAACGAGGTCCAACCATGGAAATAAATCTCGCAAGGATTAAACATCTAATACCAGATACTCAAATTATAACACTATCTGCAACGGTTGGAAACTCCCATGATCTTGCTGACTGGCTTAATAGCGAGTTAATTATCTCTGAATGGAGACCAGTAAGTCTTGAATATTCCACACTAGCAGAACTTAACCTTGAGCCACGAGCGATACAAAAGAGCGAATTGGCATCAGAAAACAAACTCAATCCTCCAAGGACGTTAGAAGGACCAAAAAGTCATATCGCATGGGCTGCACTAAAAGACGTCAAAAGTCAAAAAGGACAGTTGCTGGTATTTGTCTCAACTAGAAGGTCTGCACAATCCGAGGCAAGCAAGCTTAGCAAAAGAATGCAAAAGTATCTACAAAATACAGACCCTGATTCTCTTGAAAAGTTGAGTGAACTTTCACAAAAACTTTCACAAGGATCCAAATCTGCAATGGGAGATAGTTTGGCTGAATGTGTAAAAGGTGGTGTAGCATTCCATCATGCAGGACTCAGACACAGACAGAGGAATATAATTGAAGAGGCGTTCAAAAACCGAATTTTGCATTGCCTATGTGCAACCCCAACACTAGCCGCTGGCGTAAACCTACCAGCTCGCAGGGTTCTTGTTAGAGATCTAAAAAGATTCGATGATGGCATGAGCCGATTATTACCTGTGATGGAAGTAAGGCAAATGTTGGGCAGAGCTGGTCGGCCGAAATATGACCCGTGTGGTGAAGCTTGGCTTGTTTGCAAGGGTGGAGACCCTAGGCAGTTCGCCGATGAAGTAGCAGATAGATACTTTCACGGGCCAGTGGAGGATATAACATCAAAGTTAGCAGCAGAACCTGCAATGAGGTTTCATCTTCTATCATCAATATCTACCGGAGGATTGACATCGAGAGAGGATATTGGAAATTTCTTTTCAGGTACATATCTTGGGCATTCCCAACCAAATTCCTATCTTCAGGAAAACATTGATTCTGTATTGAGATGGCTTATTGAAAAACGATTTGTACGAAGAAAAATTCTTGGAACAAAAACAGAAAGTTGGGATGATGAGACTCCATCATGGGTAGATGTGGCGAAATCTGCCTCGGGAGTGACTATAATTTCGGAAAAAAAATCTATTGAGCCTTCAGAAGCCACTTTTGGTTTCCGTAGAGCCTCTAATATAGAATACAAATTGCCTGAATTTTCTTCAATGGAAGCATTTGATACAGAATATGAAGCAACCGATATGGGTGAAAAGGTTGTGCAGTTGTACATAGATCCGCTATCTGCTGATATACTAATAGACGGATTGAGAAGAGCTGTCCGTAGAATTGTAAGAAAGAGTCTTCCTGTTACTCATTTTGGACTTTGCCACTTGGTTGCAGCGACACCGGATTTCTTGACATTTTGGCCAAAGGCCTCAGAATTAGATTTCGGTAGTAATTTGAGAAAAAAGGCTGCTTTAGTTGAGGATGAATTGTTGATTGAAAGTCCTTTGGATGAGAGAGCAATGGGATTAGTGAAAAGTGCTTGGTGCACAGAAATGTGGTATGATGAGAATGATCTCAGAGAAATTGAGAAAAACTTGGGACTTACTCCGGGTGACGTTAATTCTAGAATTGATTTAATGACATGGTTATTACATGCGTCCAGAGAACTGTTGATGAGAGACGACGTTTTTGCAAGAGAGCACATGGAACATGTAAGCAAACTTGTGGGCATTATAGACCTGACTAGGTCTAGAGTAAGAGCCGGCTGCAAAGAGGATTTATTGCAACTAGTTCAGGTTAGAAATGTTGGCAGAAGTAGAGCAAGGACGTTATCTGAAATGGGAATTAGGACTCCAGCAGACTTGTTATCTATGGATAACAAAGATCTAGATAAATTAAGATCAAGGAGAGGGTGGGGTCCTATTCTTGTTGAGAAAATTTTAGCAGACGTGAGAAAATTTAAGCCAAAACACAATGAAAAGCAATCAAGGGATGACGATGAGCCACTACCCGGTGAACGTCAGTATTGAAACCAAATACGACTTGGGGTAATTGTGACCGGAGATATATTTCCTTGCCGTAGGGTGGAATTGGCTGAGTCTTGTAAAAATCCTAGAGAGTTAGCTCTATCTTGGATAGACAATCGAAGTTCAGAACACTGGGCACTAATTTGTGGGACAGCACTTGCTAGCGAGGTTCACGGCTGGATTGCACATAAAGTTCTGATTAGAAATCAGGAAAGAAAGAAGATGCGCTCTAATAGCCTTGATGGGGAATTTATCCGTTTACTATCGGGTACACACCACGTTGCTACTAGCTTCAAAAGAGCCGGACTCGCAGTAGGAGATACGAATGCATGGATTGTGGATTTATCGTGCAGAGAAGACCAAGAATCATTCGAAAGAAATGCGGCAGTAATGGGTTTCAAGATATTGAAGGATAGGCCAAGTTTGCAAATTTTTGATCACACTAGACTGGGAATATCTGGCAAAAAAACCGAAAATGCTGCAATAGGTCACATACACCTTGCAGATTTACGCTAATATTAGTAACTCTGAAAGAGTATCGTCATATGGAATAAGATATGGTAGTTGTGAAGAGGCAATCGGATAGTCTATTTTCAAGAGGTCGGTTACTGGATGAAGAAAAAATTAATTCTGCAATACAACAAGCTAGCGAACTTGGAGCAGATTACACCGAGGTAAGATTGGTGAGTGAAACTACCAACACCGCTTCTTTGAAGGACGGCAAACTAGAGAGAGCGATTCCTGGCCAAGAAATCGGAGTTACTATGAGGATACTTGCAGATGGTGCTTGGGGTATACACTCAACCAGCGATATCGATTCTATAATTCACCAAGTTGAACCAACTTTGAAATTAGCAAAAGCTGTTGCAGCGAGAAGACCTAGATCCATGGAAGGAGTAGGTCTCGCTGATATTCCCATAATTGAAGATGAATTGCATTGGAAAAGTGCAAAAGATGTCAGAGATACAGACTTAGACAAGCGCATTGAACTGATGTTAGCTGTTGATAATGAAGCAAAAGATGATGATAAAATAGTTGCTACTTCTACTGGATGGTTTGACGAACACATCCATACTGAACTTATCACAAGCGAGGGAATGAATAGAATTTGGTCTTTTCAACGAAGTCTGATAAACGGAATGGTTACCGCAAGAGATGGTGGTGATGTAATATCCTATAGAATGCGTCATGGTGGAGAAGGTGGCCTTGATTTCATAGAATCTTGCGACCTAGGTGAAATGGGCAGAAACGCTCGGATATCAGCTATGAGGTTGCTAAAGGCAGAAAGAGCCCCATCAGGTTGGATGCCTCTAGTTGCAGACAAGGATCTTACAGGAGTATACATACACGAGGCACTAGGACACCCATGTGAAGCTGATTTAGTAGCCGCCGGGGACTCGTGTCTCGATGGGAAATTAGGTCAACAGATTGGCTCAGAAATTTGCACTGTTGTTGATGATCCAACTATGCGAGGCGGTTATGGATGCTATCCTATTGACGATGAGGGGGTAGACACTAGACCAAAAGAATTGATTGTAAATGGTGTTCTTACTGAATACTTGAATCACAGAGAGACTGCTCACAAATACAACATAGAGCCGAATGGCGGTGCAAGAGCCCAAGATGGACTTCATCACCCCTTGGTTAGAATGTCAAACACTGTTATTCAAGGAGGATCGCACAGAGACTTGGATGAGCTCATTGAAGATATTGAGTTCGGCATATATGCTTGTGGTAGCAGAGGCGGTCAAGTAGACACTGGAAGAGGATCATTCCAATTTGCTGCACAAGAAGCTTGGATGATTGAAAATGGCTCATTGTCTAAACCTGTGAGAGACATAAGCATATCAGGTATGACACTTCAAATTCTGAAAGACGTTAACGGATTGACGAGGAAAGCGGAACTGGCTGCACCCGGGTTCTGTGGTAAGGGGCAGACTGTTCCGGTTGGAGATGGTGGCCCAACTATGAGAATTAGCAAGGCTTTGGTGGGATGAAATGATACCAGATGATGCTACTGAGCGCCTTGTTGAATCTGCAAGTATAATCGGACAATTGTGCGAAAAACTCGATGTCCAACAATGGGAAGTATTTGCTAGCCAGGGTTATGGGCATTCCCTCGATATAGAAGCAGGAAAAATCACTATGGCCTCAGGTGGAGGCGACGGGGGTTTTGGTATTAGGATCGTTAACGATGGAAAATATGGATTTGCTCATGTGGTCGATTCTAGCACTGCTGAATCATCCATTCTTGAAGCCATAAAAATTGCCAAAAAATCGCCTTCAATAGAAGGTTTTGAATTACCTGGAAATCAAGTATCTCAACGAGTAGACGGAATGATGGATAAGAAAATACTAGACATGGGTCCTGAAGATCTATTGGAACAAGGTGATCAAGTGCTTACAAGAGTGAAAGAGTTGGATCCGAGAGCTGTTGCTGTTGGAGGAGGTATTGGTATTGGAGTTGGTGCCAGTGCTATTATTACTAGCTCTGGAATTGAGGACTACGGTGTTAGCACTAAACACGGTATTGGTATTCATATTACTATTGATGAGAATGACCAACTCACATCAGCATATGAGGGTGAATATTCTCGATCTGCACTGGCAGACATATGCTCAAGTGTAGACAAAGCCGTTCACTGGTCTCAAATTACTAGGAAACTAATTTCAGGGGTCAAGACCGAAGAAACCCCAGTATTGATGACATCTGATGGATTTTCACCTCTATTTTCAGTTATGGTTCCAACAGCAATAAAAGGAGAAAATCTTGCAAAAGGTGAATCCTTTTGGTCTGGGCAAAATGGAAAAAATGTAATTGCGAATCATCTTTCCATAGTCGATAACGGATTAATGGAAGGGGGTTTGTCATCAGGTTCCAGAGACGGAGAAGGTGTGCCCTCTAGAAAGCAAACAATAATTCAGTCTGGCAAACTAGTCGGAGAATTATGGTCGACTAGAGACTCGGCTAAATTAGTTCATGAGGGCAAAATAGATTCAGCTTCTACAACCGCTTCCGCCTCCAGAAAGGGTCATACTTCACCCCCAATCTGCGGTTGCAGAGATTTGGTCTTGAGCTCTTCTTCAAAAACTTACCAACGAGATAGACTGATGGAAGAGATGGATCAAGGTTACGTTGTGCATAGCGTAATGGGAGCACACACTGCAAACCCTACCAGTGGTGACTTCTCAGTGACTACCTCTACCATTTTACGAGTTGAGGGTGGAGAGGTGGTAGGTGCTCTAAGCCAAGCTGGCTTATCAGGAAACATGGCAAAAGCACTTAACGGCAATGTGATTTTTGGCGACTCAACAAAAAGGAAGGGTTCTTACAGTAGCGGCTCTATGCACGTTCCCGATGTGCTGTTGAAAGATGGGTTAAGAGTTAATCCTGCATAATTTTTGAATCTAATTTTCCTCAAATTTTGCAGATATCTTCTTTTACCGTCTCCAACGCAATTCAAACCCAACGGAGGTGAAAGGGAGTGTCAATACAACTCAACCAACCAGCACGAAGCCCAAACACCCGTCCTATGACGGGCCACGAACAATATAAGGACCGTCGAGGTGTCATGAATGTCTGATTACGAAATTCACGTATCAGAGGTGATTAAACAGGTCCCTGATGCAGATCCCGAGAAAGTTCGTGAAGCATTTGAAAGGTATGAAAAGGACTTCTTGATTCCACCAGAAGACGCTATGCGATCGGTAATGAGAAGATTTCAGTCCGATACTCAAACCACAAATCAACTAAGCCAAAATCAACAAACTGCTAGACAGGATATTCCAGTAAAGAAGGTCGAGAAACTTTCTGATCTAGCAGCAGATGATAAAAATGTGGAAATCGAAGTAGAGATTTGTACACACAACCCTCGAACAACAATGGTGAGGGGGGAAGAAAAAATAGTTCCATTTGGCTTACTGGAAGATATGCCATGGGGTGATAAATCTTCTAGAAATCGATGGGAATTCAAGGACTGGGGAAATAACTCAAACCTAACACCCGGTGCTGTTGTTAGATTAGAAGGAGTCTCTGTGAACGAATATCAAGGACGCATGAGTCTAAATATCAACCAAGGTAGCAGAGTTGTGGTTCTAAAAGAAGGAACTAGGGTTGTCGAAACTCCGGGAGAGCCAATTGAAATAAATAGGATTAAACACGAAGGACCCGTTACCATTGTTGGAAGATTATTGGCTTCAAGGGAAGATGTTCTTCATCGAAGAGATGGGTCCGGATCTATTGACATTGTAAGGGGGAGATTAGCAGATTCTAGTGGAGCTATCGGTTTTCTGTCCTGGGAACCGTTTGACCACAAAGTAGGAACTCTGTTAAAAATTGAAAATGCAATGGTCAAAGTATTTAGAAATACACCTGAGATAAATATTAGTTCTTCTGCGAAAATTGAGGTTTTTCATGACTCAAACTTTGCATCAGCAGACGACTTAATAGCGCGGTCGGTAAGTAAAATCGAGGATTTAACCGACGGTTCAAGAGACGTTGAGATTATTGTAGAGATACAGAAAATGATTAGAAGAGATTTCGAAACAAAAGAAGGAGAGAAAAAAAGTGTATGGTCAGGAGATATAGCAGATCCTACCGGGAAATGCCGATGCTCAATTTGGGCTGAGCCACCTTTTGATATTGAGCAAACACCTGTCGTTGTGAGATTGAAAGGGGCACGGGTAAGGGCCTGGCAAGGTATCCCAGACATTACGATTGACGACGTTTCACAAATCGAATTACTAGCGGCTCCACCATGGGGTGATGATGTAGATTTGGCGGACCACGTTGTAGAAGTTCCACTAACAGATCTTTCCACTGGTGCTAGTAGAGTAGGAATCTCCACAACAGGATTTGTAGTTTCAATAAGGGATGATTCAGGAATTATAAGCAGGTGTAGTGAGTGTCGAAGAGTTCTAAGAAACGGATTATGCTCTCTCAACACATGTACATCATACGAAGGAGTTAGTGACGTTCGTCTGAGGTTGGTAATGGATGATGGAAGTTCAACAATCTCTCTAATTGTGAACAAGCAAGCCTCAGAATCACTCTTGGGAATTGATCAAGAAGGTATATCCAAACAATTAGAGGAAAATGGTGATATGCACTTTGTTCAGATGCTTCGTGAAAAACTTCTGGGAAGGCAAGTAAAAGCATCTGGAAGGACCATTGTCGATGATCAAGGTGCAATGTTACTTTCGGATAATGTTGAATTGATAGAGGTTGATTCAGTGTTGGAAGCAGCTGAGCTAAGAGCAAAATGGGGTGTGATCTAATGCAGCCTGCGCGAAGAGCAAGAAGGCAGCCAGCATGGCACATGCTTGCCGCCGAGTTCGGTGAATCTACACTCCATCAACAAGGATCAGGTGAATTCGACCCGTTGTTTGTAATAACCAAACTTGGAGCAAAAGTAAACCGATTGATTGTTGCGGGCTTGTTGGAAAGACTCGAACCACGGGAGACCGCAAATGGTGCTACTCTTTGGCAAGGGCAATTACGAGATCCATCAGGTTTGCACTATTTCGCTGTTGGAGATTATGCTCCAGAGTCCATGCGCGAGTTAGTAATACAGCTTTCCTCAAGAATCGACACCGGAGAAACTATTATGCTGATAATGACTGCAAAAGCACGATATTTTCAAAACGAAGAGGGAGCAGTTTATACTAGTTTACGGCCTGAAGAAGCTGCGATTATTCCTCGCTCTGTATATAGAGAATGGTTAGTAAAGGCCGCAAATGGAATGCTAACAAGAATCGACCTGCATGATAAAACCACCTCACTAGAAAAATCTAACCAAAGTTTTTCTTCAGCAGGAATTCCACAACACATGATTGAAGGTCTACTTTTAGCAGGGGAACATTACGGGGACATCGACCTTGAGGCTTACAGACTAAGCATAATGCAAACCCTTGACATCGCAGAGGATAAAATGCCCTCTGAGATTACACCTAAACTCCCTTCATCGCAAACCAGTATAACAACTCAACAAAGTGATGATAAAAACGATGAAATTGAAAATGCTGAAACCGATTTAAAAATTGTTTTGATGGACATAATTCAAAGACTTGATCAAGGAGAAGGGGTAGATTTTGATACTCTTCTCTCAAATGCTGAATCAAAAGGACATGATAGGGACGAGGCAGAATCGTGCCTAGACGATTTATCAGAGGACGGTTCTATTCACGAACCAAGGTTTGGTTGGTTTAAGAAAACCGTTTGAGTGATTTTATTCCAACAGGTTCAAGTCCCAATCGCGCTCTCGTGGGTTCACAGGTGAGTGTATGGCGGGGAATGATTTCTTTATTCGACCAGCTAGTGGAACATCTAGTGCTGATTGGTTAAGGCTACCAAACGCAGACATCAACGTGATAATCACGCGCAGACTTACGAGAACTGTTCTCCATGGAGGAGAGGGTGATGACTTGGTAGATGAAGGGGCAGAATCTGCGACCTACATAGTAAAGGGCGAAATGGATTATGAAGATTACAAAAAAATACTGAAAATGTTTAGAACAGGTCAGCCATACATACACGATCCTTTCGAAGAAAGGGATGTAAAAGCAGTGTTTTCAAAAATGGAATACGATGGTTCAGATAAAACGTATATTTTTGAATTTATAGAAGACATTCGTTGAGGAGATTAGATGCGTTCGCTTGAGGAGTCTAGAGAAGTACTTTACGTCATTAGAACACTCGATGTTTTGATGGGGTCAGGTGTGGGCTTAGAGGCAGCAATCCACTCAATTTCGCAAGGTGGCTACGGGATTATCTCGAAAGATTTCGCAACCCTGATGAAAAACATCAACAATGGGAAGCCAATGGAAAAAGAATTACGGGCATTGCTAAAAAAATGTGAGACAGATGGGTATAGGAGAGTCATAAACACCATGCTAAACAATGTCACTCAAAATACAGACATTATCGAAACTCTAAGAAAACAGGGAGAAAGAATGGAAGAGAGTAGGACAGAGAAAGTCAAAGAGTATATTGAAGAACTCGGAGGTGTTCCAGAAACCTTACTCTCAATCGGGATGATAGGCCCTATTATCCTATCAATTCTTGGAATTGCCCCACAATTGATGGATGGAGCTGAAGCACTATTTGGATCAATTGACCAAGGCATGATGATGTCAATAGTAAATGCGGGACTAGTTCTAACCCTAATTGGGATGGCAATGATTGGTCTAAAAGCTCACACAAAGGACCCGGGGTTGTAATAATGATTTTTGGTATTTTGGAAATTTTTCGAAATGACCCTCTTCTTTTACTGATATTAACACTTGGTATCGCATTCGCAATAGGCGGAGTTCCTCCTATAATTGAGCGAAACAGAAGAAGGAATATTGAGAATGACCTACCAGCAATGCTGGAAGCACTTTCGGATTCTTTGGGGGCCGGACTGGGGCTACAACAAGCAATGGCTGCTGAGGCAGAAAGGAATACTGGAGTTTTGGGTAAATTGTTGAAAGATACTCTAAAAGAAAGTCACGCTTCTTCATTTGATGCCGCTCTTTCTAATTTCGCAACGAAATCACGTTCGTCTCAGGTTCAAAGGGTAATGCATCTAATGTCAACAGCGGTCGAACAACAGGCTCCCTTACAGAACATTCTATCCGACATGTCCAGAGACTATGAACGGCTTAATGATCTTATGAATCGTAGAGAGTCTGATTTAATGGGACGGTCTATCTTGATCATAATGTTCGTCTCAATAGGACTGCCGTTCTTGATTGCCTTCATTGTTGGGTTATTTGCACCTAGAAGCGAGGGTTACCAATTAGATAGTTTCAATTCCTCTTTTACCATGTTTTTTGGTGCTGCATCACTAATAGCAATATCTGTTAGTGGTAGAATGCTGGGCAGGATGAGGTCCACACTCTGGTGGGCTCCGTTATGGATGGCTATATCAATGTCAATTTATCATGTAGGCGTATTTGTAATAGGAGGTTGAATTAATGGAAGAGATTTTACAACAATATGGAAAAGTAACAATATACACTGAAGCAAATCACCCATCTCCGATGTATTATGTTGATGGTGCCGCCCAACCCAACCCATATGGAAGTCTTGCAGTTTTATTAGAGGATGATAATCTTGAGGAAGTTATGTTCAATGGCGGCGCTCAGTGTGTAAAAGTTGCACATAGAGACCATGGAATGTGTAGAACAAATATCTGGGTCGATGATGCAGAGGGTCTTGAAATATCAAAAAATATTGCTGCATATACGGCAGTTCCATTGGGAGACGGCCCTGGAATGGTCCCCATTTTCGATGGCAGATTACCCGATGGAAGTAGAGTAAATGGAACAATTCCACCTGTTTCCCCAGACGGCCCAACCTTAACAATAAGGAAATTCAGAGAAGATCCACTTACAATGATTGACCTAATCAAATTCGGAACTGTAAATCTAAGACTTGCAGCGATGATGTGGGTGTGGATTGAAGGTATTGATTCTAGACCAGCAAACTTCGTTATAGCGGGTGGAACTGGTTCTGGTAAAACTACTACATTGAATTGTTTGGGTATGTATATTCCATGGCATAAGCGATTACTAACTGTTGAGGATACTGCTGAACTGCAGGTATACCATGACCACTGGCTGAGAATGGAAACACGTAGGGAAAGACCGGATGGAACACCCGAAGTAGACATGAATGATTGTCTCAAATCCAGCCTTAGAATGCGTCCAGATAGAATTATTGTTGGTGAAGTAAGATCAAGTGAAGCTGCTACTTTGCTCACTGCGATGAATACAGGTCATGATGGATCATTCGGTTCCTTGCACGCAAATACAGCGATGGAAACTATCACCAGAATGGTTAATCCACCGATGAATGTTCCTCCAATAATGCTTACTGGGCTGGATTTGATAATTATTCAAGCACGTCTGCAAGTAAACGGGAAAACTGTTAGAAAAATTACAGAAGTTGCTGAAATTGCTGGAATGGAAGGAGATAAACCACGATTAAATGCAATATGGAAATATAACGCTGCAACTGATTCTATAGAAGAAACTGGCATTCCATCAAAGATGCGAGAAACCATTTGCACAGCTGCTGGAATAACTCCAGCTCAATTTGAGCAACATGTGAAACAGAGAGAGCAAATTCTCGCAGATTTGCTCAGAAGAGATATACGAGATATTGAAACGGTCACAAAAATAATTCAAGGATTCTATGCAACGCGCTAATTATTGGATAACTTCAACCTAGCCAGAAGGTCATCTACTCCATCGATTTTGCTCCTTATCTTATTGACCCTGTCAGATGCGTCTGCTACTGACTCTGCAAGTTCTGAATCATGATCGACATCTTCGACAGTTTCTGTCTTGAATTGCTCAGCCAGACGCTTCAAATCTGTGATTATTGAATCTACTTCCTTGTCACTGACTTTTATTCCGGGTGCGAGTTTTGGTATTTCACTAGGAGAAATATGACCCATTTCCGCACCTATAACCCCTGCAGCTGCCACAACTCTTGGCCTTAATTCTGGATTGTTTACATCATAACCCTTCTTTTCCAAGAACCTGATTACCAAGGTCTGTTGTGCTTCTGAGTACTCTCCACCAGACTTTTCGAGGATAGCTTCTGCTAGTTGTTCAAATCCTTCGATGTTTCTTTCTAGCCTATCCAATGTCCTGCGTTCACTGGGTGCTAAATGGACTGCTCCATGTTGCAATAATCGTATTACTCGAGTTCTCCGGGCAGACTTAGGATTGGAGGCTGCGATATCCTCATCTAGCGATATTTGTAAGTCAAATAATGCATGAAGTCTTCCAGAAACTGCTGGTATTCTCAAGTCTAAGCCCATCTGTCTTGCTTTTTCCTCAAATAACATTCTTGCTTTAACCATTTCAGTTTCACTTTGAGATATTATTTCTGGTAGGCTATTTCTCAAACTGTCTCTAGCGCTTTCAAATTTCCGTAAAGCTTCTCTTTCTCTCCAACTATTTGGCATGGAATGTATAGCGTCTTTTTCAACTTCTGATATCTCATGAAGTTTTTGTAAGCGACCTTTTACATAGTTGGCTGAGTTTGAATCAGCAATGTTGAATCCATGTTGTGTTAAACTCAAAACGAATGCATTTACATCATCTAAATCCTCTATAGATCCAATCAACAGGAAATCGCGACATAATGCGTCAATTTCCGCTGTTCGACTTTCCATCTCGATGATAGAATCGGTTAATTCAATTTGTTCGGACTGAGATATAGCAGGTTCTATTTCAACAGAGGATTTCGGAGCGCTGATTACTTCTGGTTCCAAATCTAATTCAACATTAGCCGTTGGTAAAATATCAACATCCGTAGATTCAATAGTAGTTATTTCTAACTCCTGTAATTCAAAAGACGTTTCCTCTTGTTCAGAATTTGGTGATGGGATTTCAATCAATTTTGGTTTGCCTCGGGGTCTTCTCAGACTCTTTTTGATTACTCCCCATGATCCAGATTGGGATGTGAGAACACCTGCAACCCTCATCAATAAAGCCTGCTTGGTGCCTGAACGTGGAAGGCCTAATTTTGAACACAGTTCGTGTAATTGATCTCTTGATAAAGTGTCTAATTTTTCGGGGGTTAATTGTTTTGCATCATAATTTAGGTGTAGATATAACCGCTGCCTTCGCTCTCTAATTGAACCTGACTTTTTTACACCAAATACTGCCAACAATCTCCCAAGGTCGTTGTTTAATATCGAATCTATTCCATTAGGTGAAAAATCCCATTCATCAAGAACAAGCTCGGAAATAAGTTTAGCCCTCAGAACTTCAACAGACCCCGTCTTCGAAATATTATGCTGAGAACATATCTCCCTCAAGCGGTCCAATCTGGCTTGATGAAGTTCCGAAAGTAGTGTCATCTTGCCATTCATAGCAATACCTCGGAGGTTGCTCTGAATCTCTCCATATTTGAGGTTGCACCTAATCGGGATAGCAAAATACCCATTTCGGTAATGATTTCCTATATTTCGAGGCCGGATAATATATGAAAATTGGAAACAATATCTTCAAACCATTGCCATGTTATCGTAGACTGAGGGGGAGTAATGGGGCGTTACGAACGTGCGGCAAAAAACTCTCTTAAAGAGGCCAATTCACTTGCAACATCACTAATAGACTCAGTCAGACAAGATTTACGCCGAGAGGAAGTTAGACTTGATGAAGAAATGAGTGACAGAGTTAATTCTGTTCAAGCAACTTTGAATGAAGTTGCAAGTATTCAAGATGCCATAATTGCGGGTTCCCTCGAGGTAAAGAAAGAACTTGAGAAAGCCAAGAAACGTCTAGTAAAATATGGAGACAAAGAAATGATGGCTACCCAAATCATTGGTGCTGCAACTAGGCTTGGGGAACTGAGGACACTTCATATTGATGCCGTGAATCGTATCCAAGGAGCTCTAGCTAGGCCTCCATCAGCAGTCGATATAATAGAAAGAATGACGAAAGACCTACTAAAATTATCGGGCTCTTGGGAAGCATCTGCTAGAGAGGTTGACGAATCTATTGCAGATGTTGTTGATGCTAATGCACCTATTGAAATGATTGAGTTGTCAAGAGAGTTGAACGATAACGGATATGATTTGATTCTTGCAGGAGATGATAGAGACGAAGAAAATATTGAAAAATGTAAGCAGAAGATTCAATCCTTGACTGGGGGAGACAATTTCAGTAATCATCCTCTTTGAGGAGTGGTGAGTAAATTCTGTCTTCTGATATTCTCCCCGCAGTAAGTAATTCATCGATATAATCATCCATGAATTTCTTCATTCGCCCACGCTTTTCCTCCTCGGGTTTTTCTTTTGCAATAGAAACTAATTTTGCCCATGTAGAGATAAAGTTTTGAGTACCTGTATGGCTTTCTTCTGTTGGAAATATTCTCTCGACACTGGTTGTAACTGACCCATCTTTGTTTAAAGTTTCAATGACAACATCAATTCTAGAATCGGAATCTTTTGCATTCCTATCTTCTTCTTTCGCTGTAAAAGATTTCCACTCGCTTACTTGGCTTTCAGGTTCCAAGAATCTCCCTCTGTTTCCATGATCTTGCATAATACTGCGAATTTTTCTTTGTTCAACAAAAAGGCCAATTTTCTTGTGAGTATCAAGTTCTATACTATCAAGTATCGACATCTCTATTCGTAAACATAAGGAAGCACCGAAATCGATAACTTTTGAAAATCTTGATGCTGGGAAATCGCTCCTGGTTAGTAATATTGTATAACCGTCCAGAGGCATTGGTACAAACCTAGACCTTACGTCATCTTGTCTTTGGACGCCCAGTGTATGTCTGCGAACCTTAGAGGGCAGGCTTGAGTGAAGGGTTCTATTTGTTACATACCCGTCAATTTGATCTCGAATACGTAAATCCTCCAGCCATTTGATTTGGTCAAACGAATTATTGAACTCTATTTGATAGTCTGATATTTGTCTAACGTCTAAATCTGGTCTCAGGCGTAATAACTGTCTTTTTATTAACTCAGAATCAGCTACAATAATGCCATTTTTTGGGACGTATTCTGGCTTATTCTCTCCTACTAAGACCTTAGTTGGTTCTCTTCGGGGTAGGACTAAGGACGAGGATAATCTATTGTTTCTGTTGTTATACAACCAATCTCCAGATACAGGCACTATGTCTGCATATCCATCAATCAATAATTCTATCGCTGAGTTTATGTCTGGAACTTCTTTTAAAATTAATTTGAGGTTATCAGGAGAACTGTCTATGAATTTCCTTATGTGAGTAGAAACACCATTCCCAGTCTCTGGGTAGACCAGTATCTCAAATCGGTCTTCACCACTCAAAAACTCACCTCGGCCGGGAATACCAGCGAGTTATGGGCGTCCGCCATTTGTTAAGAAGGCGACCCTTCTGGGATGGGTCATGGAGGAGGTTGATGCGCTTGATCGTCTTGAGGAAATTAAGGTCCTTATCGACGATAAGTTGGAATTAGTCATAGAAGAACAATCCTCAATTTATGGGGATGTCGCAAGAATAGCAGGAGATGTTGTTTTAGCGGGTGGGAAAAGACTACGTCCGATACTGATAATGCTGGCATATGACTTGGCTGGCGGTGAAGATATCGAGGAAATCATCCCATTAGCACTTTCTTCAGAATTTATCCATTCAGCAACATTAGTTCATGATGATATCAACGATGAGGCATCAACCCGAAGGGGCCACAAAACAATCCACTCAAACTTTGGTCAAGCAAAGGGAATCATAGCAGGTGATTACTTATTCTCCCAAGG
>CETL01106202.1_pt1 | contig 23913 bp, 24 predicted proteins | sample 356371 | NCBI WGS metagenome assembly CETL01 (sample SAMEA2622518, study PRJEB7988) | marine metagenome | biome: marine biome (ENVO:00000447); feature: surface water layer (ENVO:00002042); material: "saline water (ENVO:00002010), including plankton (ENVO:xxxxxxxx)" | depth 5 m | reverse complement strand
CCAACTACCCCATCTCCTTTAATAATTTGTTTATTTTGATTTGAATCAGTTATTTCCCAATATCTTGATAATAATTGATATGCTTTAACTGATTCATTTAAAATTTGAATATTATAAACGAAAAAATATAAATGTTTTGATTTATCAGACCTTTGTTCTAGGTAAGATGATTTACATGAAATATTTATTTTATCTAATTTATTCATTTAATTAAGGTAAAATTTTCCTTAATAATTTAATAATTTTTAAGCAAAAAAAACCCTCTATATTTCTAAATGGGCTTTTGAATTATGTGTCGGTGTCGGAACGATAGGATTTGAACCTACGACCCCTTGACCCCCAGTCAAGTGCGCTACCAGACTGCGCCACGTCCCGAAATTATTATTTTAATTTATTAATTAGATTTAAAGTTTCTTCTAATTTTATTTTTAGGTCAATTAGAAACTCTTTATCAAGATTGTCTGAGGATATTTTTAAAATATTAGTATTAGTCTTTTCTTTGCTGTAGTAATCTTTAAGATATTGCTTGGCACCACGTATAGTAAATTTCTTTTCATATAACAACTCTTTAATATGACGTATTATTAAGATATCTTCTTTTTTATATCTTCTATTTCCAGCTCTATTTTTTTCTGGGTTTAAGATTTTAAATTCCGTTTCCCAATATCTTAAAACATACTGTTTTAAATCTGTCATTTTACTGACATCTCCAATAGAATAATATAATTTTTTGATTTCTTTTAACTGCATATCACTATAACTTAAAGTATTACTTTAATTTAGAAAGGATAACTAATTATTACAAGGTTAATTTATATACTATATCAAAAATTAGACAAACTAAGGTTAAATGCCTCGGAAACTCCAGAATGAGTAACTTTTCCATTGTGTATATTAACACCGCCTTTGAAGAAATTATCTTTAAGTGAATCTAAGCCCTTATTGGCAATTTCTTTAATATAGGGTAATGTAACATTTGTAAGTGCTAAAGTAGATGTATATGGAACAGCGCCAGGCATATTTGAGACACAGTAGTGTATAATATTATCGACTGTATATGTTGGGTTTTCATGAGTAGTAGGTTTACAAGTCTCAACACACCCTCCTTGATCAACAGCAACATCAACAATTACAGAACCAGGTTTCATAATACTTAGCATTTCCTTTTTCAATAGTTTAGGTGCCTTTGCACCTGGTATTAAAACAGATCCTATTAATAAATCTGTATAAGTCAAAATATTTAAAAGATTATGTTCGTTTGAATATATAGTAGTTATATTTTTTGGCATAATTTCATCTAAATATCTTAATCTTTTAATATCTATATCTAAAATATTTACTTTAGCACCTAGACCAGCGGCAAGTTTTGCAGCATTAGTACCTACAATACCACCACCTAAAACGGTAACAACTGCAGGTTCAACTCCTGGAACACCACTGAGGAGTTTTCCCTTTCCACCCATACTAGCTTCTAAACACTTTGCACCATTTTGAATTGACATCCTACCTGCAACCTCACTCATAGGTACTAAAATTGGTAATGTTTTGTCTCTAGATTCAATCGTTTCGTAGGCAATGGCTGTACTTCCTGAATTAATTATACCTTCTGTTAAAGAACGATCGGCAGCAAAATGAAAAAAAGTAAAAACAAGTTGATTTTCTTTGATTAATTTAATTTCCAACTCTTGAGGTTCTTTAACTTTGACTATTAAATCAGAAAATTTATAAACATCTTCTATGGATTCTTTGATTTCACATCCTGATTCTATATAAATTGAATTATCAAAACCACTGCCTTTTCCTGCATTATTCTCAACAATAACGTTATGGCCCATTTTAGTGAGCTCTTTAGCTCCGTATGGAGTTAAGCTGACCCTTTTTTCATTATTTTTAATTTCTTTGGGTATACCAACAATCATTATAACAATGCTTTCATACTTAGACTTATTTTACCATTTTCCATTTTAAGAACTTTTACTTTAACTTCATCGCCTTCTTTTAAGTGATCTGAAACTTTTTCAACCCTCTCCTTTTTAATTTCGGATATATGAACAAGTCCGTCTTGATTAGGTGTTAACTTTACAAATGCACCAAAATCCATTATTTTAACGACGGTTCCCTCATACACCTCATTTACTTCTAGTTTTAAACTGTATTTCCCTATATGTTCAACAACTTCATCCATTAAAACTTGATCTTGTCCTAAAACAGTACATGATCCATCGTCTTCTATATTTATTTCACATTCATATTTTTCAGCAAGGGCTTTAATATTTTTTCCACCGGGTCCGATGAATTCACCAATGTTATCTACAGGAATTGAGGTTTGAGATATTTTTGGTGCATGTTTAGAAAGATTCTTTCTATATTCAGGTAAGGCTTTAAGCATTTCGTTAAGAATGTGAAGTCTTGCTTCTTTGGCTTGTTCCAATGCAGATTTCATAATTTCAAGTGACAAACCATCTATTTTTATATCCATTTGTATAGCCGTAATGCCTCTTTCTGATCCCGCAACTTTAAAATCCATATCTCCAATATGATCTTCTGTTCCAAGTATATCAGTTAAGACTGCATATTCATTACCTTCTTTTATGAGTCCCATTGCAACTCCTGCTACAGGCTCTTTAATTGGAACTCCTGCATCCATTAACGCTAATATACCACCGCAAACAGTAGCCATTGAAGAAGAACCATTAGATTCAAGTATTTCTGATACCAATCTTGTAGTATACGGAAAATCTTCAAACTCAGGTAATGACTTTTTAATAGCTCTTTCAGCAAGATTTCCATGGCCAACTTCTCTCCTCGATAAGCTGAATTTTCCCCTAGCTTCACCTACTGAGAAAGAAGGAAAATTATAATGTAACATATTATTTTTGTAGGTTAATCCATCTATATTATCAAGCATTTGCTCGTCTCTTTTTCCACCAAGTGTAGTGACTGCAAGGGCTTGAGTTTCTCCTCTAGTAAATAGAGCAGAACCGTGAGCTCTTGCTAAAATTGATGTTTCAATATTAATTTCCCTTACAGTTTTTGTATCTCTTCCATCGGCCCTAATATTTAATTTTAGAGCATTCATTCTAAGGTTAGCCGAAACCTTATCATCGATGTAAGTTCTAATAAAACTTTCATCTTCAGGATAGTCCTCAATCAATTTTGATACAATTGAATCTTTGTATTTATCAATATCTCCATATCTTTGATCTTTTACCTTTGGCTTGTTTAATTCTTCGATTTCAGAATCAGTTATTACATGTTCAATAGAAGCTACAAGTTCTTCATTAACCTGAACTTCAACAAGTTCTCTTTTATCCTTTTTAAATGATGATGCAATATTGATTTGAAATTCTATTAGCTCTTTTATTGTGGAGTGTGCATATTCAAGAATATTTAAAAAATCTTCTTCATTAATAAAATCACATTCTCCTTCAACCATCATAATAGAATCTGATGTACCTGAAACAACGATATTGATATCAGATTCTTCCATATCAGATTTTAAAGGATTGATTTTCAACTCACCATTAACCCTACCTACTCTAACTGTGGCAACTGGTCCATTCCAAGGTATATCTGATATTAACAATGAAAATGATGCACCAAGCGCAGATAAAACATCAGCTTCATTTTCTGAATCATATGATAAGACATATATATCAACTCTAGTTTCATTATTAAAACCTTTTGGGAAAAGTGGTCGTAAAGGTCTATCAGTTAATCTAGATGCTAAAATTTCATTTTCAGTTGGTCTTGCTTCTCTTTTAAAAAATCCACCAGGAATCCTTCCAGATGCATAAAATTTTTCTCTGTATTCTACAGATAGAGGAAAGAATCCTCTATATTCATCTATACCTTTTGAAGCTGTTACGGCAACAAGTAAAGATGTTTCACCATATGTAACTACACAAGAACCACTAGCTTGTCTTGCCATTTTTCCACTCTCGATTGTTAGGTCTCTTCCACCTAATCTAATTGTTTCTTTAATCAATTTATTATTTCCTTATATTTAATTTTTCTATTAATCCTTTATATCCTTCTAAATCGGTTCTTTTTAAATATTTTAGTAATTTTCTTCTCTTAGATACTAAAATAAGAAGACCTCTTCTAGAACTATGGTCTTTTCTATTTGCTTTAAGATGAGTGTTAATTGTATCTATTCTATCAGTTAACAATGAAATCTGGTTATCTGTTGAACCTGTATTTTTACCTACATCATTTTTTGCCATTATTATCTCCCAATTTTATAGCTTTTAATTGTTTAATATCATTTTTTATTTGAAACTTTAAATCATCTACTTTATTAAACTTGATTTCATTTCTTATAAAATCATAAAAATCTAATTCAACTTCTTTTCCATAAAGATCTAGATTCTCTTCGTTTAATACATGTGTTTCTATTGTAAGATCAGCTTTTTTATAATAAGTCGGTTTATGACCAATATTACATATTGACATATATCTTTTAGAGCCTACAATTAAATTTACGTAATATACTCCTACTTTTGGAATAATTTGTTGTTTATCATGTAAATTTAAATTTGCAGTGGGATAACCTAGTTTTCGTCCTTGGCCTCTTCCTTCTGTAATTATTCCAAATAATTTGAAAGGTCTACCTAAGAAAGAATTAACTTTCTTAATATCACCAATTGATATTAAGTCTTTTATTGAACTAGACTTTATAATCTCCTTATTTAAAATAAAAGGATTATTGACTAAGACTTTGATATTTGTATTTTTTAGATATTCTTTCAAATAAAAATAGTCACCTTTTCCCTTATATCCAAATTTACTGTCATATCCAATCATGATGATTTTAGGATTATATTTTTTTAAGATTAAATTTATGAAATCGTTTGCATTTAACTTGGAAAAATTCTTATCGAAGTTTATTGTAGAGACATAATCAATATCACATTTTGAAATCAAATCTAGCTTGTAATTATGATTTGTAATTGTATTAAACTTATTTATATTAGCTAAAATTTTTTGAGTATGAGGATTAAACGTAATTATTATTTTTTTTAAATTACCAGATAGATTGATTAGTTCGCTTACTAATGATTGGTGGCCAATATGGAAACCATCAAAATTTCCAAGTGTTAAAGCAGATGAATTAATCTTAAAATCATCTGAAAAGCTAATTTTTTTTAAAGTACTCATCTTTTATCATAATTGAATTATTTTTATTAAAAGGACCTACAGCTTTTCTAGTTAGAGAGGTTAAGTATCCAAGTGTATTTAGATTTATTGCTATATCTTTTGCCAGTGACCTAATATATGTTCCCCTGCCACATTTTACATATATTTGTATTTTTTTAGAATTGTAGTCTAAAAGTCTAATATCGTAAATCTCTATATTTCTAGTTTTTTTCCTTATAAAAATATCATTTCTTGCATACTTATATAAAGGAACACCATTTAATTTTAAAGCAGAAAAATATGGAGCAGTTTGTTTTATTTTTCCTTTAAATTTTTGGAGAACATTATTAATTAGATTTTCATCAATATTTGGTACTTCTGAAGCTTTAATCACTTCGCCTGTTAGATCTAATGAATCAGTCTCAAGGCCAAGTGAAATCGTTGCAATATATTCTTTCTTGAGGGCCATTATACTTTCAATTTTCTTGGTTTTTGTTCCGGTACAAATTACTATAACGCCTTCGGCAAAAGGATCTAAAGCTCCACAGTGACCTATTTTTATTTTTTCTTTGTGTGATTTTTTAAGTGCACTGACAACTTCAAAAGAGGTAGGTCCAGCAGACTTCCATACAGAGAAAACTTCATTATCGTTAATCATCTTTTAAAATTCTATTTATTCTATCATAGTATTGATAATCATCAGATAAAAAAAACTTTATTTTTGGCATATATTTCATATTTAAAGATGCACTTATTTTAAATTTAAGTGAATTTGTTTTAGATTTTATTATCTTTAAATAATCTTCTGAATCAAAAGAATCTTCCTTATTATAAAAACTTATAAAAATATCAGCATTACGTAAATCTTGGGATACTTTTACATCCGAAATACTCATCATTACATAATTTGGAAAAAGAGTTTCTTTTAATAGAATTTGACTTACTGTTTTTTTTATTTGATCAGCAATTCTCTGATTGCGTTTATATGGTTTTCTAGAATTAGTTTTTATTTCAGAGTCCTTTTAACTTCTTTTTTTGCATATACTTCGATTATATCATTTTCTTTAAAATCATAGAATCCAGATACACCAATTCCGCATTCAAATCCATTTTTAACCTCATTTACGTCTTCTTTAAATCTTTTAAGAGAGGTTAAGTTGCCTTCATAGATAATTTCTCCTTCTCTTAGTACTCTTAAAAGAGAATTTTTAATTACCTTACCTTCTTCTACATAAGAACCTGATATTATACCTACTTTAGGAATTTTAAATGATTCTTTTACTATGGCTCTGCCAACAGAGTCTTCTACAATGTCAGGATCTAATAAACCTTCTAAAGCAAGCTTAATTTCATCAATTGCCTCATATATGACAGAATAATAACGTATTTCGATGCCATATGACTTTGCAAGCTTACGGGCATTAACTGATGAACTAACATTAAAGGCTACGATTATAGCATTTGAAGCTGAAGCTAAACTAATATCGTTTTGATTAATCATTCCTGCAGATTTTAAAACAATTTTAATTAAAACCTCATCATTTGACAAATCCATCAAAGAATCACTTAAAGCCTCAATTGAACCATCTACGTCACCCTTGATAATAATATTTAATTCTTTTGAAGCTCCAGTTTTAATATTTTTTCCAACCTGATCTAACGTTATTTTACTATGTCTTTGGAAAGTTGCTTCTCGCTCTAACTGAGATCGTTGCAGAGCTATTTTTCGTGCCTCTCTCTCATCTTTGTAAATTTGAAATAAATCACCCGCATTAGGAACTGTTTTAAAACCTAATACTTGTACAGGATCTGAAGGACAAGCTACGTTGACAATATCACTTCTTTCATTTAAAAGTTCTCTGATTTTTGAATACTGAGCACCACACAAGAAAATATCGCCTTTTTTTACCTTACCGTGTTGCACAAGAATAGTTGCAATTGGTCCAAGCCCTTTGTCTAGTTTTGATTCAACAATAACAGCTCTTGCATCACACTCGAAATTAGCTTTTAGATCGAGAACTTCAGCTTCAATTAATATTTTTTCAAGCAAATCATCTATTCCAGTACCTTTTTTTGCTGAAATATCTGCACTTTGATATTTTCCACCCCATTCCTCTATTAAAATATTTTTTTCAGATAATTGTTTTTTAACATTATCTGGATTAGAAGCAGGTAAATCAATTTTATTTATTGCTATAATCATTGGAACATTTGCTGCTTGAGCATGATCGATAGCTTCTAAAGTTTGGGGTTTAAGTCCATCGTCAGCTGCAACAATAAGAACAACTATATCAGTTACCTGAGCGCCTCTAGCTCTCATTGCCGTGAATGCAGCATGTCCAGGAGTATCTATAAATGTAATTTTTTTTCCGTTTTTAACTTTTACCTCGTATGCACCAATATGCTGAGTAATACCGCCAGCCTCGCCTGCAATTATATTTGTATCTCTAATGTAATCGAGGAGCGATGTTTTTCCATGATCCACGTGTCCCATAATAGTAACTACAGGTGGTCTGTTTTTAAGATTCGTTGTATCTATTAAATCATCTTCTTTAGATTCATCTTTATAGATATCTAATCTTTCAACCTCAAATGAAAATTCATCAGCTACCATCTCAATGGTGTCCATATCCAATCTTTGATTTATAGTCACCATAAGCCCTAGTCCCATACATTTCATTATTACTTCCTGGCTAGAGACTTTCATGGTTTGTGCAAGTTCATCTACAGTTGTAAACTCTGGTACTTTTATTAAATTAGATGTAGTTTCATTTGAAAGGTCAATTAAGTCTTTTTTCTTTTTAATCTTTTTCTTAGTTTTTTTATTTATAGGTAAAGCGCTACTAGATTTTATTTCAGCTTTTTTAAACTTAGATTTTTTATTACTGTTAATTTTATCAGCTATTGATGACATATCAATCTTTTTAAGTTTTCTCTTAGGTGGTTTAGCTTGAATAATAACAGGTTTGTTTTCTGTAACTATTTCCTCTTTTATGTCAGATTCAGTATTTTTAGGGGCAGTACTAGTTTCTTTTTGAATATCAGGAGATTTTTCGTCGGATTTTCCTAAGTCAGATTCGCTACTTACATCTTTTAAAGATTTCTGTTCTGTTGAAATAAATTCGACAACTTGATCTTTTTTTAACTCAATGGTATCTTCCTTATTTAAGATTATTTCTTTTCTTGCTATTTCTTTTCTCTGCCTTTCAATTGAAGCCTTTTCTTTTGAAAACTCCATAAGGATAGAATCATAAATATTATTATCAACAGGAGCCATGTGGTTTGCAACTGAGATATCTTTGGATTTCAGAAATTTAATAATTTCGACATGAGAAATATTTAGCTCTTTTGCTATTTGATATATTCTTTTCTGTGCCATAAATTATTCCTGAGATGTAGAAATAGCTTCTTTTACCACTAATAATGTTTTTTCATATGTTTTAACACCAAAACCCTTTATTTTTAAAAGATTTTCTTGTTCTGTTTTAACGAAATCCCTAGAAGTTAAAATATTATTATCAGCCAAAACATTTAGGATTTTTTCTGATAAACCTGAAATCGATTTTAAATCAATTTCTTGATTTGATTCATAATCACTTCTTTTTTTGACATCAATGGTATAACCCGTCACATCTGAAGCCAATCTAATATTTTGCCCATTAGAACCAATGGCTATAGCTAAATCTTCATCTTCAAAAATTGCAACTGCATAAGGTTTTTCTTCATCTATTAAAAGATTGATTGGATTAGCTGGTGCAAGAGATCTTGATATTAATATTTCTGGTTTCTCACTCCAATTTATTATATCGATTTTTTCTCCATTTAATTCTCTAACAATTGATTGAATTCTATTACCTTTCATGCCAACACAAGCCCCGACAGCATCAATTCTTCTATCTGATGAGAAAACGACAACTTTACTTCTTTCTCCAGGCTCCCGAGAAATGGCTTTGATTTCTATAATACCATCATCGATTTCAGGAACTTCTAGTTCAAATAATCTTTTCAAGAAAACATTACTTGTTCTTGACAAAATAATTTCTAGACCTTTAGTGCTATAATCGACGCTCTCAATAAGACCTCTAATTTGCTGACCACGCTTATATCTATCATTTGGAATTTGACCGGACTTAGGGAGAATTAGCTCATTTTTATTTTCATCAGAAATAAAAATTCTATTTCTTTGAATTTGATGAACATAGCCGGAGTATATATCTTCAACTTTATTTACAAACTCATCATAAACTGATTTTTTTTCAACATCTTTTATTCTATTTAACAAGTGGTGCTTAGCTGTATTAATTAATCTTCTTCCAAAAGTGCTTGGATCTAAAATATCTATACATATCTCTCCAACGGTTAAAGTATTATCAATTAAAAGAGCATCTTTCAATAAAATTTCATTGTTTTCATCTGAAATTTTTTCCACTACAATTTTTTCTTGGAAAATTTCAATTTCACCTCTATCCATATTTACGATTACGCTAAACTTATCTTCATTTTCCTCGCCAAATTTTTTTGATATCAGTGTTAGAAATAAATCTTCTATAATTGCAGTCAAACTTATTTTGTCTATTCCTTTCTCATTCGCTACATATGTAAATGCATCTATTATATCTTTGCTATTCAATTTTAAGCTCCTTTAAAAATTTTTAACATAAATAAGAAGTGGGGATAAATCCCCACTTTAAATCGCACTAAATTAACATTTTTTTTGAGTATAAAAAATAATTTATTTAATCATTTTTTATTAATTCGAAAGGTATTCCAATTTGGCCTCAATAAATTTTAGATTATTTTTTTCAGAATTTGATAAATTAATATCATCATCTATTTGATTTTTAAGAAATTCTAATACATTTTTTGATTCATTGATATTAGAATTATTTATGTAAATATCTATAAGATCAGAAGACCACTGTATTTTTAAATCATAACTAGGAACTAGTTCAATGGACTCTAAAAAAAGCCTAGAACTTTTAGATAAATTATCTGCATATAAAAATTCTGCTTTCAATCTCAAAATAAAAGCATTTAACATATCATCTTCGGATTTAAAATTATTATCAGATAAAAGATTTTTAACATATTCGTAATTTTCATTCTCAAATGCATTACTCAATAGATATATAAATGACTGATTATAATCTGTCTGAGAAACGGTTTGATCTAATGATTCTTTAAATTCTTTAACTAAAATAGAGTCACTTGTATTATTTGCAATTGATTTATTTAACAATAGTCCCATTTTAAGATTAGAATCTGCTAATTTTTTATTATTTTGACTAGATAAATAGGTGGATAAAAATATTATCGCAACAATAAGGATAAATGCTAGCCAAACATTTTTACTGTTATCAATTAAATAATTCAAAAAATTGATTATTTTTTCTCTAATAATATCTCTTTTAATTTCTTGTTTCTTCATATTTATTTCCTCAAGTACCCTCGCCCAGAATCGAACTGGGAGCCTTTCGCTTAGGAGGCGAACGCTCTATCCAATTGAGCTACGAGGGCTTATCTATGTAACCTTTATAAAACCATAAACTAAAACATCATAAATTATATACTAATTTTATTTAAAAAAAATAAATATTAAAAAAAGTATTTATATCAATAAAAATTTATTATTTAAATTTTCTTAGGGCTATTATTCTATCAATAACTGGTGGATGAGTATAGTTAAGCATGACATTTAACCAATGAGGTGTCAAATTACTTAAATTTTCTTTTGACATCTTTTTCAAACCGGTTATAAGGCTATCCGGAAGTTTTGATGTTTCAGCTGAAAATGCATCTGCGGCAAATTCATTTTTTCTAGAAATATAACTAAATAAAAAACCTACTAGCATTGAAATTGGAGTATAAAGAGTTGAAAAAAATAGGAGACTAGCATACACAGATATGTTCTCCATGTAAAAAGCTGCAAAAAGCATTTCATCTAGTAAAAATAAAGATAAGATGTAAAACATTATTCCTGATTGAATAGCACTTAGTATTATGCCTGAATGGATATGCTTTAATTTATAGTGTCCTACCTCATGTGCTATTACTGCAATAATTTCGTTATCATCCATTTGTTCTACAAGAGTATCAAATAAAGCTATTCTTTTGTTCTTACCTAATCCACTAAAATATGCATTAGAATGGGTTGACCTTTTAGAACCATCCATGATTTCTAATTTTTTAACTGGAAAATTAACTTTATCTAAATAATTTTTTATTTTATCAAGTAAAGGACCTTCTGGCATAGGTTTAAACTTATTAAACATTGGAGCTATTAAAATATTAAAAATTGGCTGCATAACAAGACCAAAAATTGTAATTAAGACCCATGCATAAATCCAAGAGTATTCTTTTGGGAAGGTCTCAAAAAAATATAAAATAACTGATAGAACAGGAGCACCTATAAATATCATTAAAAAATAACCCTTTATCTTATCTAAAAGGAATGTAGAATAAGTAGTTTTATTGAATCCAAATTTTTCTTCAATAACAAATGTTCTATAAATACTAAAAGGTAATGATATAATATCAGTTATGAGAGTTAATAGTCCAAAAAATAATAGACCTATTATAATCTTATTTTCTAAAAAACCAAGCAACCATTGATCAATAATATTATAAATACCTCCATAAATAAAAATTAATGTAATTAATAATGAAAAAGTTGATGTTATATAAGAAAATTTAGAGTTTGTTCTAGCATATTCTTGTGACTTTATATATTTATCACTATCAAACGTGTCCTTAAATTCATCAGGCAAATTAGGGTCTAGGGCCCTTAAATTTAATAACCTGACAACAGAAGATAATAAGTATTCAAAAAATAAAATAAATGGAATGATAAAAAAATAAATGTTCATTGAATTAGTAACTCCTTCTTTTTTCTTTCAAATTCTTGATTGATTATTTGTTAATTCTCTATTTTCAAACTTCTTGTCATAAGGTTATATATAGACTCTTTAGGATTGGTATTACTAAATAAAATATTATAAACCTCATTACATATAGGCATATTTAGCTTATGCTCTGTAGAGATATCGTATAAAATCTTACAAGTGTTAACACCTTCCGAAACCATACCAACTTCTTTTTTTGATTCATGAAGCGTCTTTCCTTTACCAATTAAGTAGCCAAGTTTTCTGTTTCTGCTGTGCTTACTATAACAAGTTGCAATCAAATCACCTAAGCCTGATAAACCATAAAGTGATTTGATATTAATTCTATAAAGATTCTTCAAAGTAGCAAGCTCATTCATACCTCTCGATACTAGTGCAGCTTGAGCATTATCTCCCAATTCTAATCCGACACATAGACCTGAAGCTATAGCAATAACATTTTTTACAGCGGCTCCAACTTGTACTCCCATTACATCTGAAGATGTATATACTCTGAAATTTCTATGAAAAAATAATTTCTGAAGATCTTTAGCTAATTTTTCATTGGTACTTGCTATAACGGCTGCGGATGGCTTATTATCAATGATTTCCTCAGCATGATTTGGACCAGATAGAATAGAAATATTTTCAGCTAGGACCTTATATTTTAACTCTAATAATTGCGATGGTAGCCATCCACTAGTAATATCAAAACCTTTACATGCAATAATAAATTTAGTTTTTTTTGTAAAAGAATAACTCGATAAAATATTTGATACAGCAGATGTTGGAACAGCGATTATAGTTAGGGATTCACCATCTAAATTATTAAAATTTGAAGTAAAATTAATATTTTCAGGCATTCTATGATTTGGTAGATTTTCATGTTGACGAGAAGATGATATCATTTGAGACTTTGATTGATTTCTTTGCCAGATATTAATTTTATAATTGGGGTTATTTTTTGCAATAAGACAACCAATTGTAGTACCCCACGTCCCAGCACCTAATATATTAATTATCATTTTTCTATTACTTCGCCAATAACAAAATAATCTTCATTTAAAGCTTTCAAGTGTACCTCTAAATCTGAAAGATTATTTTTTTCAATTACTAAAATCAATCCGATTCCTAAATTGAAAGGTCTTATCATATCTTCATTAGAAATATTTCCATCTTCTTGAATCATTTTAAAAACTTCTGGCCATTCCCACGCAGACCAATCTATTGAAATATCTTGGCCTGGATTAAGAACTCTGTGAGTATTTTCAATTATTCCTCCTCCAGTTATATGAGACAAGCTTTTTAACCACGGCTTATACAAAATATCACTTAATATAGGTAAATAAGATCTATGAACTTTTAGGAGTTCATCCTCTATTGTTGAATTTAATCTTTCTATATGTTCGCCTATTTTGTACTTGGAAAGTAATACTTTCCTTGCTAGAGAGTATCCATTTGTATGAAGTCCATTTGATTTTAAACCAATTAACAAATTACCTGGTTTAGTTTTCCTATTGGGTAGCATATTTTCTTTATCTGCAATACCCACTATAGTTCCACTTAAATCGTACTTATTATTATCATAAAAGTCAGGCATTTCAGCTGTTTCCCCACCAATAAGGACACATGAATTTTCTCTACAAGCCTTCGCAAAACCCTTAACAACATCTTCTAATACATCATTATTTAACTTTCCTGCAGCAAAATAATCAAGAAAAAATAAAGGCTTGGCTCCTATAACCAAAATATCATTAACACAATGGTTTACAAGACATTGCCCAACAGTATCATGTTTATTGGATAATGAAGCTAAAATTAGTTTTGTACCTACACCATCTACACTCGAAATTAGTACGGGATCTTTATAATTACTAATAGGTAAATTAAAGCATCCTCCAAATGAACCAATATCAGATAAAGTGTATTTGTTGAATGTTGATTTAACATGTTTTTTAATTCTGGATAGACCCTCATTAGCAACATCAATATCAACGCCTGCTTCTTTATAATCAGTCATTATTTGCGTCCTTATATAAATTATTAATTTTATCTTCGAAATTTGATTCAACAACTTTTCTTACAATAGACATTTTAGGAGTCATTTCTCCTTTTTCAATCATAAAATTTCTCGATATAAGTGCAAATTTCTTAACTTGTTCAAATCTAGAAAAATCTTTCATAGCATTCATAACTTCTTTTTCAAAAAGATTGTTAGTTTCTTTGTAATCAATTACTGCCTCATTAGATGATGCCTCTTTGCCTAATCCAGATAAAAATTCCTTTAAATTATCAAAGGCTGGAACTATAATGCAGGAAAGGTAATTTCTATTATCACCTATAACTAAAACCTGTTCAATATATGAAGAATTTAGTAATGAGTTTTCCAATGGCGCAGGAGCTATATTTTTTCCACCAGATGTAACAATTATACTTTTCTTTCTATCCGTTATGGTAAGATGACCTCCTTTATCTACTATTCCTATATCACCAGTATGAAACCATCCATCATTATCAAAAACCTCAGTGGTCGCTTGTTTATTATTATAATATCCAAGCATTATATTTGGACCTTTAGCTAAAATCTCTCCATCTTCAGCAATTTTTATATTAACATTTTCTATTGGCATACCAACCGATCCAAATTGAATGTTCCCTGGAATATTACATGTTAAAATGGGACTAGTTTCTGTTAATCCATAACCTTCGAGTATTGTTAAACCAATAGCTGCAAAAAATTCATTTACTTTTTGTGATAAAGGTGCACCCCCAGATATAAAATATTTAATTTGTCCTCCTAATCTTCCTCTTACTTTTTTATAAATTAAAGAATTCGCAATTGAATACTTAACCTTTAGAAAAAAAGGAATTTTTTGATTAGCATTCTCGAGAGTCATATGTTTTCTTCCTACATTTAACGCCCAAGAAAATAAATTTCTTTTGATTGAATTGGCATCTTTTAAACCAAAAAGAATTTTATCATGCATTTTTTCAAAAAACCTAGGTACACAGATGACAACGGAAGGAGAAACCTCAAGCATATTTTCTCCTACTGTTTCCATATTTTCAGCGTAATAAATTTTTGATTTCAAGTTCATGGGCAAGAAATGACCAACGGTTCGTTCTAAAACATGACTGAGAGGTAAAAATGATAAAAAACTCGACTGAAAAATATCTGGTACCAATTTAGAAACAGATACAATATTTGAAATAATATTTTTATTTGATAGCATAACACCTTTAGGTGTACCCGTTGTTCCAGAAGTATAAATTAATGTTAATAAGTCATTTTCTTTACTTTTATGAACCATATCTTTGAATGATATTTCATTTGAATCTATTAGTTCTCTACTTGATGTAAGAAATGAATTAAAATTTTCAATATAGGTATCATTTCCATCAAAAGAATTATCCATTACAATAATTTTTTTTAGATTTTTGCAAGAATCAAAAATTGACTTAATTTTTTCAAGCTGCATTTGATCTTCAACAAAAATCAGTTTTGAACCAGAGTCATTTAAAATAAATTCTATCTGATCAGGCATTAGGCTAGGATACACAGTGGTTGTTACAGCTCCCATGGATATAATTCCATAATCACACATGGACCATTTATAAGAAGTATTAGATAAAATTGCTATCTTATCTTGATATCTTAATCCGTTAACGTATAATGAAAATGAAATTTTTTCAACTAAAGATAGAATATCTTTACCAGTTAATCCATTCCATTTATTGTTTTTTTTATAAAAAATAACTTCTTTATTTAAAGATTCATTAATATTGGTGTAGAACATTTGCGAGACTGTTGAATAATTCATTTTATTATTATATTTTCCTTTTTAAAATTGAAGGGTTTAAAGTCATGTTTTTTCATAAATGCCGAGATGGCGAAACTGGTAGACGCGCTGGATTCAAAATCCAGTGTCCTAACGGACGTGTGGGTTCGATTCCCACTCTCGGTACTAAAATTATTTAGACTCATCGATTTTGTCCTTAATTTTTTCTTTGATAAAAGCTTCACTATCCGATTTTACCGACTCAAATATTTTGTCTACATCATTGATTGTGTCTTGGTCTCCTGTATAATATAAATATCCCAAGTAAAAAATAAAAAATAATAGAGTTAGAATAAGCCATTTAATAAACTTTTTAACGGCAGAATAAACGACAATAATTGACAGCAAAACTGTAATAGCAAGGTAAATTTCGTTATTGACGATTGTGTTGTATAGGTCAAAATCATTCATAATGTTATTGTTAAATATAAAATAAACTAAACAATTCTTTAAACATTTTTATAAAAATTTGTGACATGCTTCACACTTTTTTTCATAAAAATGAAAATGTGATACAAGTCTATTTTTTTTAGATATTATTAAATTAAAATAGAAGTGAATTTTATTAAGGGGTCTAAAGATGAAAATAAATGAAAAAATTGAACTATTAAAATTTGCTATTAAACTTAATTTGATAATAGGTATTTATAATTTATTTCTTTTTTCATATGGAAATACAATATTTAATCTAGTTATTGGTTCTATTAATATTGGCGTTTGGGTATTTTTTAGAGATATGAAGTTAATAAATATTTTAATGTCTAAAAAATAAAACCTAAAGAGTTTTAATGAATTGGCCGTTTTGATACTTTTTAATGGATTTGATTTCGCCATTTTCGTACCATTCTGTTGAAAGTCCATTTAATTGGTCATTTTTATAGTTCCATTTTGCTTGCATTTGCCCATTGGGATACCATTTTTTTTGAGTGCCGTCTAGCTTGCCCATATTATAAAAATAAGTTGACTTTATTTGTCCGTTTTCATACCACTTTGAACATTTACCATTCTTAATTCCATCTTTCATATTAAATTCTAAGTATAACTGATCATTTTCAAACCATTCCCTCAGTAATCCATTATAAAGTTTTGATTTATTCGTGTTATTGGAAAAATGCCCGCATATTCTAAATATTATTTCACCTTCAAAGAACTTATAATTATGACTGAAATTTATATTTGGGTTTTTTTTATTAATTAATAAATAATTATTTGATTCAATTTTATTTTTACATTCTTTATATTCAATTTTATTTTTTGATAATCCAGATGAAATATCAAATTCAAGTTCACATAAAACGATGAGAGATTTTTTAACTTTCTCATGATTAGAACTATTAACTTTTAAAACTTCAACCTTAAAAGTACCATTTTCTTGATTTATAAATTCTAAAATATTAACTTCATTAATATCTTTCTGTTTATAAAAATTAAATTCTTTCGTGACTATGTCTATTTGAGAATAAATAGCTGCACTGAAAATTAATATTATTAGTTTATTCATTTTCTAAACTCCTACTTTTAATATTTATTGAATTGGTAATCTGAGTTATATATCAATTATTTTTCCAGTTAGGTTTTCTTTTCTCTTTGAATGATTTTAAACCTTCATCTCTATCATCTGACTTTAAAACCTTTAAATATTCTTGACGTTCTATTTTAAAACCATGATCTATAAATGCTGAATTGATTGATTTTTTTACGCTCTTTATAGCTAAAGGTGCATTATCAATTATTTTTAAAATAAAATTATTAATAAAATCTGAATAATTATAATTATTAACTATAAAATCTATTACGCCATATCTGAGAGCTTCATTGGCAGTGTATTTATTTGAAGAAAAAATCCATTCCATTGATTTAGATAAGCCTATCAAATTTGTGATTCTCTGAGTACCTCCAGCTCCTGGTATTATTCCGATTGATACTTCAGGAAAACTATAGATTGAATCCTCATAGCCTATTCTAAAATCACATGACAAAGCTAATTCTAGACCACCACCGAGACATGCACCATTAATAATTGAAATTGTAGGTATTTCTAAGGATTGGACTTTATGATAAAGTTCATTTAAATCATTTAAAAATTCAATTGTTTCATCTTCATTGAATGTAGATCTTTCTTTGAGGTCAGCACCAGCACAAAAATGTTTTCTGTCAGAATTAATAATTACAAGCCTAGTAGAGCTAGAAATCATATTATCTAATACATCAAATAAATCCTTTAACATACATATTTTTATACTATTTACATCGTTTACTGAAAGTGTAATAGTCAAAACTTTTTTATTATATGATTTTAAAGTTTTAATCATCAATATCAATTTCCATCATTAGGATTGCTTGGCCAAAAGTTTTTCCTTGAGCATCATTAATAAGAGTTTCACTTCCACCACCCTCGAGACTATCATAAAGCATGAAATTTAATGCGTTTAAATTCGGTAATTCATATCTAATAACATCACCTTTAACCATTGTCCCAAAATATGACTTTACAAATGATGAGGTTAACTTTGAAATAGCCTTATCATAATAATCCTTACTTATAAAAACAACTCCAACATTTACATTAGCCCCCTTATCTCCAGAGCGAGCGTAGGCTATATCACTTAATTTTTTCATAAAATAACTTTCGTCTGTATTACTTTTTTATCTATCAAAGCAGGCCAATATGCTACAACCTCTTTCACTTTGGGCCTACCTCCAGCAAACCCAGTAATACCAGGAGGGCCTGCTGTTATAAGCGGAGCTAACTCTTTAGTAAACCTTTCAACTATATTTTTGTTTTGACTTTTTACTCCAATTCTTAATACCACTTCATTTATTATATTTGGAGTTTTTGCAATTGATTTATGACATGAAGATAAACCTAAAAATTCTGTAGATGTTTTATCAAAGACAAGACCTATATTTTCTAATTTTTTCCATATAATTTCAGCTGATTTTTTTGCTTTTAATAAAGCATCTGGTCCAGATATGGTTAGTTGTCCAGATGATTTAAAACCATCAAAATACGATATAGAAACCTTATAAGTATCTGTAGGCATATCACCTTTTACTCCTGTTACTGTAACTACATCTTTTGAAGTTTCTTCTAAGTTAAAACTTGTAAAATCTACACAAACATCTGGAGATATATACTTCTTTGGATCACCAAGTTCATATAAAATCTGTTCTGATACAGTGAATTTATTCACTAACCCACCTGTATTTTCGGGTTTTGTAATATCAAATGTACCATCTTCTCTTATTTGAGCAATTGGATAACCAATATTATCCATATCTTTTAAATCTTTCCATTTTGTGAAATTCCCTCCTGTACATTGCGCTCCACACTCAATTATATGACCAGCAACTGTAGCTGAGGCAAGCATGTTAAAATTATCTTTTTCCCATCCAAATTCATAAATACATGGCGCAACAACAAGACCAGGATCTGATATTCTTCCACATAGGACAATATCTGCACCTAGGCTTAAAGCTTTTGCTACTGAGAAACTATCAATATAGACATTTGCCGAATAAATTTTATTTAAAATAGAAGATATGTTTTCATTTGTATCTATATTTTTAAACTTGTGATTATCTTTTATGAGATTATGTAAATCATTATAAATATCATCTCCTTCGACTATCGCAATTTTTAAATCAATATTATGTTTTTTTGATATTTTCATTAATTCTCTCTTGCATGCATATGGATTAACTCCTCCAGCATTTGCTATAATTTTTATATTATTATTAATTATTTCATTAATATTAGAATCAACTAGAGCCACAAAGTCTGTAGCATAACCTCCATTTTCAGGGTCCTTCTTTTTTTGACGCTGCATTATTGACATCGTAACCTCAGCTAAATAATCAAGAGTTAAATAATCAATTTTTCCATATTTTATTAATTTTGCTGGAGCTTCTATACAATCACCCCAAAATCCTTGTCCATTAGCGACTCTAATATTTTTCATACTTGCAAGACTCCGTAGGTTGGTTTTGATATTTGATTTTGATTTGAAATAACATCTAGTGATCTTTTAATAAAAAACCTTGTATCAAGTGGATTAATAACCTCATCTACCCACATTCTTGCAGCTCCATATAAAATATCTGACTGCTTATCATAGGTATTCTTAATATCTTCGTATATTTTTTTCTTATCATCATCTGATATTTTTCCAAGTTTAGAGATTTTAATATTGTATAATACTTTTGCTGCTTGCTCTCCGCCCATTACAGCTATTTTAGCAGTTGGCCATGCAAATAAAAATCTTGGATTATATGCACGTCCGGACATTGCATAATTACCAGCACCATAGCTCCCTCCTATCACAAGAGAAATCTTGGGGACAGTAGAATTCGAAACAGCATTAACAAGCTTAGCTCCATCTTTTGCAATACCTGACCATTCAGAGTGCTTACCAACCATAAAGCCATTAACATCATGAATAAATAAAATAGGAATATTGTCTTGATTGCAATTCATCACAAATCTTGCAGCTTTATCTGAAGAATCATTATAAATGACACCACCTAATTGAATTTGTCCTTCCTCTCCTTTAATAACAATTCTTTGATTTGCAACTATTCCTAATTTATATCCTCCTATATTTGCATGGCCACATATTAACGTCTGCCCATAATCCTTTTTATATTCTTCGAATGCACTATCATCAACTATTCTAGCAATAATTTCATGCATATCATACATTTGATTTAAGCTAGGATCAATAATTTTCAGTAAATCTTTTTTATCAAAATGGGGATTTTTACTTTTGGTTTTTTTCTTAAATATTAAAGGCTGAAGAAAATTAATATTAGAAATAATTGTCCTCACTCTGTTTAAGGCAGCATAATCATCTTTTTCTTTGTAATCAGCAGTACCACTTACAGCAGTATGTGTGTTTGCACCCCCAAGTGTTTCTTCATCAACCTCTTGACCAATAGCAGCTTTAACAAGTGCAGGACCAGCTAAAAACATACTTGCACCTTCAACAATTACATACTTATCGCACATAACAGGTAAATAAGCACCACCTGCAACACAAGGACCCATAACACATGCTATTTGCGGTATCCCTTTGGATGATATCCTAGCATTATTGTAAAAAATTTTTCCAAAATGATTTTCATCAGGGAAAACCTGATCCTGCAATGGTAGAAAAACACCAGCTGAATCAACAAGATAAATTATTGGAATATTTGATTCCATTGCTATTTTTTGAGCTCTTAATGTTTTTTTAAGAGACAATTCAAAATAAGCACCAGCCTTAACTGTCGCATCATTTGCAATAATCATACAGTCTTGGCCATGTATAATTCCAATACCAGCAACTACACCTGCAGCTGGGACAGTTCCATATTCTTTGTACATATTGTGAGCAGCGAATTTTCCTATTTCAAGAAAAACTGTATCTTGATCAATTAAATTATCTATTCTTTCTCTGGCCGTTAATCTTCCTTTTGAGTGTTGCCTCTCAAAAGCAATTTTACCTCCACCTTGTTCAATTATTTTTGATAGTTTTTTCATTTTATCAATCATTTTTAAAAATGATTCATAATATAATTTTGACTTTTCCTTAAATTCTAAATCTGTTCCTATTTTACTCATTTTCGATTAACCACTCTCCCATTTTGTCATACTTTTCAATTCTTTTATTAATTAATTCATCTTTAGAAAAAGACTTTAACTCATCAAGAGTATCTAAAAACTTTTCTTTTAAGTAATTTGCCGAACTATCGTAATCATTATTTGCACCACCAAGTGGTTCTTTTATAATATCATCTGCAATACCCATTCCCAGCAAATCTTCTGAAGATACCTTCATAGCATCTGCGGCTATTTGAGATTTTGATGAATCTCTAAATAAGATTGAAGCACAACCTTCTGGTGAAATTACAGAAAACCAAGTATTTTCTAAACAAATTAATCTATCGGATACTCCAATTGCTAATGCACCTCCAGATGCACCCTCTCCAATAACAATCGATATAATAGGTGTTTTTAATACAGACATCTCAAATATATTAGTAGCAATAGCTTCAGCTTGCCCTCTCTCTTCTGCACCTATACCTGGATAAGCACCTGGCGTATCTATTAATGTTAAAACTGGTATATCAAATTTTTCAGCTAATTTCATAAGTCTAAGAGCTTTTCTATATCCCTCAGGTCTAGTCATTCCGAAATTTCTTTTTACTTTTTCTTTTGTTCCTCTGCCTTTTTCCTGTGCAATTATCATGACACTATTTGAACCTATTTCTCCAATACCACATATAATTGATAAATCATCTGAAAAATTTCGATCACCATGTAGCTCAATCCAATTATCCGTAATCCTACTTATATAATCACTGCTGTAAGGTCTATTAGGGTGTCTAGCAAGTTGAACCTTTTGCCATCTAGATAGATTTGAATAAATTTCTACTTTTTTGCTATTAAGCTGCTTTTCTAACTGGGAAATACTTTGAGCAACATCAATTCCAGTAGAAATAGATGATTTCTTTAGTGATTCAATTTTATCAACTATTTTCTTAAGGGGTTCCTCAAAATCTAATAAAAATTCATTCATATGAAGTATTAGGGTTCATTATTTTCAATAGAAAAATATTAGTTTTAATTAAAATTTTAAACAATTTTTTTACAAAATAATAATTTTTATAATATTTGTCATATTTATCAAAAAAGATATAAAACGATTTAAAAAACTCTAAGTTTTTATTAATATTAGAGTTTATAAAACTCCTACTCTTAAAATGAATAATTTTGGTTTCAGGGACATAGACTATTTTATATCCTTTATCTTTTACTCTCAAACAAAAATCAGTATCTTCAAAATACAAAAAAAATCTTTCATCAAAAATTCCTACCTTAGATATAATATTTTTTCTAAACATCATGCAACAACCACTAACTGAATCCACATAAGCAACTTTATCTGTTTTCATATAGGTATAGTTATACTTACCAAAAATTTTAGTTTTATAAAAAATCTTATCCAATCTAAAAAACTTTGTACATAGTATGTCGTAAGTAGGGAAATGTCTTTTAGAAGAGACTTGATACGTATGATTTTTGTTTAAAACTTTACAGCCTACAACACCATAATCAGGATTGTTATCTAAAGATGAGGATAAAATATCAATAGTTTTATTTTCAATTATAACATCTGGGTTTAAAAGTAAGATTTTATCACCTTGAGCATGAGAAATACCTTTGTTGACAGCATTTGCAAAACCAATATTAGAATTATTATAAATTAATCTTATTCTTTTGTCTGGTTTTAGATTAAAAGGAACATCTGAATTATTATCTATAACTATTAATTCATACCTAACTTTAATTTCTAAAGTTAATATACTATTAATTAATCTCTTTAAATAATCACTTGAATTGAAATTTACAATTACGATAGATATCATTTTATTGAACCAAAAAACTTTTTAAGTCTTAGAAATGGGACCATATAGATAGCTTCAAAAATAATTTTTTTAGACATTTTTGATTCCCCTACGGTTCTATCACAAAAAATAATTGGTATTTCAGATATTTTAAATTTCTTGCACCATGTAATGAAATTCATTTCAATTTGAAATGAGTAACCTGAAGATTTTATTTTATCAAGATTTATAGATTTCAGAACCTCTATATTATAACACTTGAAACCACCGGTAGAATCTTTGATAGGTAAGCCAGTTATTAACCTTGAATAAACATTAGCAAAGTAACTCAAAAAGAGACGACTTAACGGCCAATTAACAACATTTATTCCTGATTTATATCTACTACCAATAACTAAATCATATTTTGAAGATTCATTTAATAATTTAGGAATATCATTGGGATTATGAGATAAGTCTGCATCAATTTGAATAACTTTATTATATCCTTCGTCAATTGCCCATTTAAAACCTGAACAATATGCAACTCCCAGTCCTTCTTTTTTTGATCTATTCAATATGAACAAGTTTCTATAATTTGATTGTAATTCTTCAACTATTTTCCTAGTACCGTCAGGGGATGAATCATCAACAACTAGTATACTATATTCTTTATCAATAATAAA
>CETL01032489.1_pt1 | contig 23965 bp, 15 predicted proteins | sample 356371 | NCBI WGS metagenome assembly CETL01 (sample SAMEA2622518, study PRJEB7988) | marine metagenome | biome: marine biome (ENVO:00000447); feature: surface water layer (ENVO:00002042); material: "saline water (ENVO:00002010), including plankton (ENVO:xxxxxxxx)" | depth 5 m | reverse complement strand
GAACCACTAGCCCAACCAAACGACCTAGTGGTCAGTGTAGCTCCTGTAGTTCCAGGAACTATTATGTTGTCAAAGAACCAGTAGTCATAACTAGTCCCTGATCCTGAAGTTTGTCGTGCCCTTATCTGAAAATCAGAGTGGTATGCATTTGCTGGTAGATTGTAATTCACGTTAGTTACTGAACCGCCTGAAGTAGAACCTTGAAGATACTGGATTTGAGACCATCCATTGTTTGTATTTTTGTATTCGAGATAGAAATCTTCATTCGTATCTGGTTCCTCTCCACAACCATAATTCCCTTGCCTTACCCAAGCATTTAGTGATAATCCCTGATAACCTGCAATATTCACAACAGGACTTGTGACTGTTACTGAACCACCCCTTGTCCACCAACTAGCACCAGTATTACCACTCATACCACATGTTGAAGCAGTATTGTGCTGTGCATAATTTGAATTGGATGAAGTCCAACCCTCTGTTCCATTATCAAAATCATAGTTTATGCCCTGAAATCCAAGGATTAGTGCACCATCACTTTCCTCAATGAGACCTAAGGATTGGAACCCAGGAAGACTCCAATCCGACCACTCAAAACCTGTATGCCTGTATCCGTTTCCAGGCTCAACCGAAAATGATACACTTTGAAGAGCGTGATTACTAGGCATTTCCAAACTTGGACCAACTCCGACAGATTCTGCATTAGGAATTATCACAGTCGTAGAATTGGACTCATCTGACGGTTTTTTTCCAAGGTTATCAGTTTCTAGAAATGCAATATCGCTTTGATAAAATTGTGATAGCGAGCCTGATAATAGGAATAGAGCGGCCAGCGCCCACGCCTTTACAACAGTACTTCTGCTCGCCATGCATGCAGTGTATAAACTCAATGTAATTCAAAGCAACCCAACTAAAACATCAAACGTGGTTATCTTTTTTGATATATTATAGCGATATTTTCAAACGACTGTTTGAAGACATGTTGCTGCTTGGGAATGCTATGGCGACACCTAAAACAACTGTTGAACTCGATTCAGTTGCTTTGGAGAATGAACTGCTTTCGCTGTGGAGCAACGAAAATCTATTTCAAAAAACAGTTGAAAATAGAAGAACTGGTGAACCATTCATTTTTCTTGAAGGACCTCCAACTGCAAACGGAAAACCAGGGATACATCACGTAGTCGCTCGCACCTACAAAGACCTTGTATGCAGATGGAAAACCATGCAGGGAAACTTTGTTGAGAGAAAAGGAGGATGGGATACACACGGCCTGCCTGTTGAAATCGAAGTTCAAAAACGACTTGATCTAATGAGCAACGAAGCCATTGAAGAATTTGGAATGGAAAAATTCAACAAAGAATGTAGAGAATCTGTCTGGACTTACGAAGCAGCATGGCGAGAAATGACTGAAAGAATGGCATACTGGTGCGACTTAGATGACCCGTATGTTACACTTCACAATGAGTATATCGAATCATGCTGGTGGGCGCTGAAAAAAATGTTTGATAAGGGCTTACTTTACAGGGGATACAAAGTTCTACCATACTGCCCCCAGACAGGAACATCTTACTCAAGTCACGAAGTTGCTCTAGGATACAAAGAAGTGGAAGAACCATCTGTTTATGTCAAGTTTAAGCTCAAAGACACCGACGCATCAATCTTAGCTTGGACAACAACTCCTTGGACACTACCTGGAAATGTTGGTTTGGCTGTGGGCCCCGATGTTGAATATATCAGAGTCAAAGTCATGAAAGAACCCGAAAAATGGGAAGGACATGGTGGGGCTGTTGTTGGAGAAGAACTTATTCTTGCTAAGGATTTATTCAAAGAGGTGATTAGACATCATTGCGAGGTTATAGACACTTTTCATGGTCGAGAATTAATCGGCAAGTCATATGAACCATTGTTCCCGGGTGCCGTAGAAAAGGGAGATTCCGAGACTGGTTGGACCGTCATTGGCGCTGACTGGGTTACAACAACTGATGGAACTGGAGTAGTTCACACAGCTGTAATGTATGGTGAGGATGATTACAATTTAGGTATGGAAGTTGGACTACCAGCCCAACATACAGTAGGAATTGATGGTAGTTTCCTAGAAGGAACCCATAGTGAACTTGATGGGAAATATGTGAAAGATTGTGATGACAAGATAATTGAATTACTCCATAATGGAGATCTGCTATACAGAGAAAAAATGTATCTCCACGATTATCCACACTGTTGGAGAACAGGCCACCCTCTTCTATACTACGCAATGGATTCCTGGTTTGTTAAAATGACCGCTGTCAAAGATCAGTTGTTGAAATTCAATTCTCAAGTTGAATGGGCACCTGACTGGGTTGGAGAAAAGAGATTTGGTGAATGGTTGAGGAATGTCAAAGATTGGGCAATTAGTAGAGAAAGATACTGGGGGACTCCTCTACCAGTCTGGATTTGTTCCCAATGCGGTCTACAACATTGCGTAGGATCGGTTGAAGAAATGAATTCTATGGCAAAAGAAGGAACAACTGTTGCCCAAGATCTCCATCGACCCTATGTAGATCAAACTGTGCTAAATTGCCCAACCTGTGAAGGTGACATGATCAGGGAACCATTCGTAATGGATTGCTGGTTTGATTCGGGATGTGCACCGTTTGCACAATGGCATCACCCCTTTGGAGAAGAAGGGAAATTTGAGAATAATTACCCTGTTGATTACATCTGTGAAGGGGTCGATCAAACCAGAGGGTGGTTCTACACATTACTCGCAGTTAGCACGACTGTTTTCGATTCTATTTGTTACAAGAGCTGCCTCTCTTTAGGACTGATTTTAGACGCTGAGGGTAAAAAAATGTCCAAGTCAAAAGGGAACATTGTCGACCCATGGGACCACTTCAATCGAGAGGGTGCTGATGCTACAAGGTGGTATATGGTCACTGCTGGCGCACCATGGAATCCATTGAAATTTGACCCCAACGGAGTTCGAGAGACATATGGAAAAATGTTTCTGACTTTGTGGAATGTGCATCGTTTCCATGCCGATTATGCTTCACTGGATGGATTCGATCCAGAATCGTCCAAAGCAGGTAACAAGACTCCACTCGATAAGTGGATTCTCTCTCGTTTGGCTCAGGTTACACAGTCAACATCTGAACAATTCGAAAATTGGGACTTCCACAAAGCATGTAGAGACATAGAGGAATTTGTGGTTAATGATGTATCAAATTGGTATGTAAGAAGATCAAGAAGAAGGCTTTGGGATGAGGCAGATAGCAATGATAAACTGGCTTGTCAGCACACCCTACACGAAGTGCTTGTAACGATTTGCAGACTGATAGCCCCTGTGTCACCATTTATGTCAGACTCGATTCACAGGAATCTGACTGGTGATTCTGTTCATTTAGCAGACTGGCCAGATATTGGACTAATCGACAATGAGCTGATACATACCATGGAACTTGTCAGAGAATTAGCGGAGACAGGAAGAAAAATCAGAGTCGAATCTGACAGAAGGCAAAGGTTACCCTGTGCTGAAGGGTGGATTGTAAGTGGACCAGACTTATCTGATTTCCATGACATTCTAGCTGAAGAATTAAACGTTGAAACTATTTCATTGGAAGAAGACTTGGACAGATTTCAAAAGATTGAGGTCTTACCTAATCGAAGAACACTGGGAGCTAAATGCAGACAAGATTTACCAAAGGTCCTAGATGGTATACAATCTGGTGACAGCGAATCTCTGCTTGCCAGCATAAAATCTGGCAATCTTGTTATTGCAGGATATGAAATATCTGACGAGGATATAGAACTACGCAGAGTAGAAAGAGAAGGATACGCTGCACAAACAGTACAAATGGCCGACAACTCAGTGTCATTGGTTTTGGATATGATAGACACACCAGAATTATTGTCCAAAGGTCTTGCTAGAGATATCACTAGGAGAATACAGTCCACAAGAAAGGACATGAATCTTGAAATCGAAGACTCAATTATTTTAGAAATTTGGATGAAAGACGCACCTGAATTATTTGATGAGGATAAGGCCTGGATCTTGAATGAGACTAGAGCCAAGAGCGCAAATTTCAATCTTTCATCCGGTGAAGGAGACTATTTTGAAGTAGACGGATCTACGATATGGTATACTGTGAGGAGGGCTTAAATTGAGAGTAAGATTTGCTATTTTTATTGCACTGTTAACTATGCTTGCCGGTTGTTTTGGCGATGGTGATAATGAATTGTTGCAAGACGATGACCAGACTCCAATCTGGAATGACTATGTTATGATTGACACCATTCCTGCAATATCACCTTGGGAATTTACAACAATTGACTTGAATCTCAACGAGAGTACAATGACCACGTGGGCAGTCTTCGACAAAAATTACGGTGGTAATTGTTGTGAACACTACATTGCTACGTCTATCGAAGGAACTATTCTCAACATCGGAGGCGAATATCCCGTTTGGTCTCACGATAGAGGTCATGAATGGGATACTTATGTCCCCGGAGTATTCACCGACCCTATGTGTAGAACACCAGTTCCAACTAACCCAGGACAAGAGGGGCTTGGAGAAGGAAGCATAGTACAAGCTACGAATGGAGACATAATTTCAATGTCTTGGTTCCCTTACATTGGTGCCGATGGTAAATTAGACAAGTTCTATGCTATACTTTATGATCAATCGGAAGACGAATGGACATGGTGTTACAATCGAATGACTGAGCCGTTCTATGACCGCTCTTGGCAGGTTGAGGTGGTAGGTCCAATATCATCAAATATCGGTAGTGGAGAATGGGCAAGTCTAGTGGTCTCTAATTTCTGGCATCAAACCCAAAATGCGGGTGGCCAAATTAGCGTAGATGGTCTCAACTACTACAATTTCCAATTCGCAGGGAGGACTAGTAACCAAGACTCTGTTGAGTTAGATCTAAATTTTTCTGATTTGCCAGAATATTATGATGTAAATAAACCACACAAAGAAATGAGAGCTTTCCCTGTTCCAACTGGTGGTTTGTATTTCCCGCAATATTTCACTGATGGGACCTCAGCTTTCCTAGATACATCACTAAATTGGAACAAGCACAACGCCATATTCCCAAGTGAATATTGTCAAATTGACTCTACGTCGGCAATCCACTGCGTCAGTATTGCTGGCACTACATTTACTCACCATCTATCATACGATGGAGGGTCGACTTGGTCCACTGAAAATTACAGTGATGAGAACTGGGCAGCCATTGAAGAATGGGAATTCCAAGCTAATGGAGCACTAGACCTGTTCGTTCTTAATGTAAGATACCAATCTGCTGAGGGTCCCGATGTAGACGTTGTTTATCACGTAAGGGAATATTCACAATCTATGTCGCCTGATACCTTGACATATATAGGACAAGGAGACCTAGATTCTACAAGTGGAGCAGGTAATGACATACGGTTTGACTTTGCTTCTCTAGGGATACTCAATGATGGAGGAGTCGTAGTTGCTTATCATGATTCTACTGACCCAGACCCATTGTTTGCAGTTGAAGTTGAAATGCCAGTTTACTGAAGCGTGATTCAAACCTCCAACATGCTTCAGGTTTGACCCTCATATTCAAAAACCCTTGACAATCAATCTCCAATATGGTTCTGAAATCTATGCCTGGTGTTGGAGCGGGATTGGCTAGAAAACTTACAGACCACTTTGGTAGTGAAGACAAGGTTCTACAGTTACTAGAAGATGGTCAAACAGAAATTATTGCCCAAGTCGAAGGTGTCTCGCTCAAGCGGGCAGACAATTTGGCTAGATCTATGAGCGGAATGGACGGATTTCTTGCAACACAAGAAGCGGTTAGATTACACAAGGAGTTGTTAGCATCAATTTCTTCTTACGCTGTTAACACTGCAACTAAATCTCGTCTCAGAAATTTGATGCCAATCAGGAACATAGAGCATAGAAGAGAGTTGATACGTGAAGCAATGGCCTGCGATATTGTAATCAAAGGCTTGAAGATACCAAGCGAAGTTGACAAAAACTATGACAGGGTTGTCGTGTCAAAGAATCCAATTAATGATTTGAAGAGATTTTGTAGAGTTCTAACGCCTTCAGAACAAGAAACGTGGAAAGATTACAAGGTTTTCAAATCGGTTACATGGGTTGGAGAAAATGGCCCAAGTCAAACGCCTGACGGTTGGTTAGTCGTACCCGAAACAACAAATCTTGAGCTTATACTACCCGAGAAGTGCGTAGGCTGGTTTGAACACAACAAGGAGTCAATAGAGTTACTCACCACCCTGCCCAAAGGAGAAGGTTTTGCTAAACACTTTGATGATATCAGGATGCCTCAACTTAGAGATTTACTGGATGAAATGGCAAACGAGGCGGATGCTGAAAAAATAGCAGAAGTAAGGGATAAACTGTGGCCAACAGCAAAGGGTTTGGAGAAAAAAATTCATGAAGAAGTCGACGAAGCAATGAAGAATGTTAAATTAGATTTATCGGGTTCAGATATGCTAGAAGCTCTTGCCGATGCCGCTTCGCTTCAAAGGAAACTTGCCCAGCAGACTAGTGATTCTATTGAACAGGCAATAGAGTCTGCGACCGATGAGATTGCTAAGTTGTTAGGCGAAGCAGGTGTGAGATGCCCAAGAAATGTTTTCAAAAGTGAATGGCCAACAAAGGTTGACAGAAATATCCTGGATGGCATAGATTCACAACTAGAAGAATTATACAAAACAACCCAATCTGATAGACTAATATCATTGGCGAGAAGGCTTGCTCCACTAAAAAAGAGATGTGAGGAATCGTTGCGAAAACTGATTGAACTAGACCAATGGTTAACCATAGGAAGATGGGCAAATTCTGTCGGAGCGGTTATGCCAGTAATTTGCGATCATGGAATTTCAGTAAAATCGGGTAGACACTTGCTTATTGATGGTGTTGCAGATCCGGTAGACTACGGAATTGGAAGGTGCGCTGGGAAAGATGACAACCAATCAGTGGCTTTACTGACAGGTGCAAACAGTGGTGGAAAAACAACAATGCTGGAATTGTTAGCTCATTGCACAATCTTAGCACATATGGGATTACCAGTTCCCGCACAATCTGCCAAAGTGGGCCGTATTGAGTCTATTCACGTACTTGCAAAAGCAGGTGGTACTCAATCTGCTGGAGCACTCGAGCAAACACTTCTACAGTTAGCTGAAGTTGTTTCAAACAATAATTCAAAGTTGATTTTGGCTGATGAATTAGAAGCAATAACCGAACCGGGAGCAGGTGCTAGAATTATTGCTGGAATGTTAGAAGCAGCCGAATCTCACGATTCTACTTGCATGCTCTTAGTAACACATCTTGCCCCAGCAATCATAGATGCTGCTGGTAAAGATCTAAGAACAGATGGAATAGAAGCAAGGGGACTTGATGAGGATCTTGAATTAATTGTTGACAGAACTCCAAGAAGAAACTACCTAGCAAAATCAACGCCAGAGTTGATTGTCAGAAGATTGGTTGAGCGTTCTGGTGGAGAAGCCAAAAGCGTATTCAAATCGATTTTGTCGAGGTTTTGATTTAGCATATCCTGCCATTTTCCTCTCCATAATCTGCCATTGGGGCTTGGAATAAATCATCACAAGTCCTCTCAACAATAGGCAAAGTTAGGGTGCTTGCTGCCCAGTTAACTGTAAACCATCCAGTAGCTGCTGGGCTTGGAACATAATCTTCACCAGTATTGGTTACGGTCAAGTGAATTGATTCCCCAGCCTCTAAGAAAACATCCATAGGCATGAATTCCATCTTAGCGACTATTGTTTCAAATGGAGTTAGTTGGAATACTCCATCTCTTCCTCCATCATAATATCGTAAATCCATCACTGCATGTCCTAGATGAATACCATCATCGTCTGTCATCTCTACGAATATGTGCCCATTTCTAGCATCGTGCGGGGTAGCAGAAACATGGAATGTGGGAAGCCCTGCGATGTATGTATCGTTTTCAAACGGTCCATAGGACATGACAATCGGGTCAAAACCAGGACCTACCGAGCCTGTTGGAGATTGACTCATATCACTAACTGTGATTTCAAGATAGGATGTATCATCAGATGGCCAAGAGGTCTCAAATCTCCATCCACCCCGATTGTCTTGCATCTCAACACCAAGCATTGGAGCCTCGCCTTCTCCCTTCAGATACCAATTGAACCAATACAGCATTTCATCCGCCCAATCCCAGCGAAGTGTGTAAGGATATGCTTCCTGGCCTCTTCCAACTCCTTGCGAGCTGTGGCCTGAAACTCGGTCTGGATAATCATGTGCCCACTGACCGGCAAGTGTTTTGGTTTCTATACCAGCATCTGTTACGATTTGGTGAGTTGGGAACGCCATATGAGGGTCTACATTCCAATCTTGCATACCTTGGATTATGTATACAGAACCATTGTAATTTTGAACAACTCTGTCTAGGAACGACCTCTCAGTCCAGTATGTGTTACCGGCATAATCCACCATGCCACCACTCAAATATGCAGCAGGGCCATTCACATAACCTTGCATATAGCCCTCACATGCGTTGTCAGGGTCATCAGCATCTCCGTCTATTCCAAATGAGCCATAAACGCCATTGTGCATAACTGCACCTCTAGCTTCCATGCTCCCATTTCTCCACATTAATTCGTGAACACCGATAAGACCTGACATTGGAACTATTGTTGCAAGGTGTGGATTGCCAAATGTCGCAGCTTGCCATGGCGTGCTTCCGTCATATGATTTACCGATCAAACCAACATTGCCGTTAGACCATGCTTGGGTCCCAAGCCAAGTAACAGCAGCGTCAATTCCCCTCTGCTCATCGGTTCCCATCAAGTCCATACAGTGATTTGACTCTCCCGTGCCAAAGACACTTACTTGAGCAACTCCAAATCCATGTGGAACATAGTTTTCAATCAAGAATCTACCTAAACGCTCTGCAGGTGTTAATGCATCCACGTCACCATCATCATAGTATGGACCAACTTCGGCTATAACCGGAACTTTACACTCATCTGCAAGATCACTCGATTCCCAGTCGCACCCATCAAGCACGGGCAACCATAGTCCCAAGTGAACAGTTGCGTCACCAGTTAAACCAGAACCACCATCTGCTGCTGTAATTGAAGGAACGTCAACATAAACACTTCTCACTACATCTATCGCGTGGCTTCCATTTGTGGTAACTCTACTAAAGACATCTGTGTTATCGTATGCTATATCAGCCCTATCCCATGGATGAGGGTAGACTGACTCTTTCTGTGTTAAGGATACAGCTTGCTCTTCTCCAAAACAGCCCGAGAACATAGCAGGAAGTAAAACAACCAACATTAGAATTGCTTTACGCATGCCCATAGGGCATGGAAACTTGGATTTGAGTCTATCCATTGGTCGTCTAATCAATGGGAGTCTACACAAGGGTGGTTTCATGTGCTGTGACTAGTTGGGTAAAACATGCGTGCTATTTTTGTTGCGTTGCTATTTTCAATCGCGCTCATCCCAGCAAGCACAATAAGTGCCGAATCAGGTGAATGGAGCATCGTTGAAGAAAACTACATGGGAGTTATGATAACAGAAATCCTAGTATCTCCAAATGATGAAGCCCATAATGGGACTGATTGGAATGGGGATGGGGAAATTGGTAGAGAAAGTGACCAGTATATGACAATTCAAAATAACGGGAGCCTGATTATTGACTTGACCAACTGGTCAATCGATGACGGAATAGACTCAGGAAGCCCACCTTGTAAGATCTCTAACATCACTATTTCTCCGGGTGATTCTGTTACGTTTTTTAGAGCAGTTACTGGTATAGAGTTCGATTATTTCGATGGAGATTACGCAACATTAATTGATTCGAATGGAGTCACTCAAAGCCAGTTTAGTTATCCAGGCTATGATTCAGATTGGGATAGGGCTTACAGACCAGGACCAAATTCATCTTTGATAAAAGCCGATCCAAATCCTTCCTCAACTCATGGAACGTGCACATCCAGCGAATCAAACGGCCAAACTGGAAACAATACTGGAGGAACTAACAACATGCCTGGTGTTGGCCAATGGTATACCAGCGAATCTGGATATTTGGGTGTTAAGATATCCGAGATTCTAGTCTCATCTTCTGGTGAGGATTATGGTGGAATAGACCTAGACGGTGATGGTGAGGTATTTTCCAATAGCGAGCAATACATCCAACTTACAAATGAAGGTGAATTTGATGTTGATATTTCTGATTGGATTCTTGACGACAACCCATCAGGAGGAAGTGCTCCATGCTCGATTGGTTGGAATACTACATTGGGGCCTCAGGAATCGATTGTATTTTTCCGATCAAAAACGCAAATCATTTTTGATTACTTCGAAGATGACTATGCGATACTGAAAGACACAAACGGAATTTCACAAAGTGTTGTTCAATATCCAGCTAGAGATTCATATTATGATGAAGCCTATGTAATGAATGAGGACGGCACGCTAGGTAAAAGAGATGCAAATCCCGCAATAAGACAGGGCACTTGTTACAAACAAAGCGACAACTCTGAATCAAAATACATTCTTACTGGCAGAATTGTAACCATGGCTGGAGAAGGTAACATCATTGAACAAGGTAATATCATGATAGAGGATGGAATGATCGCTGCAATTTGGGCAAATGGAGAGATTCCACCAATCAACACCGACGACATACCAACTTACGAAACCGGTGCAAGTATTTACCCCGGACTAATCGATTTGCACAATCACATGCACTACAACCACATACCTCTTTGGGACTTTGAAGTCCACCTGTCAAATTCCCAAAAGTCAGAGGAAGGCGGCTATACAAATAGGTATCAATGGGGCAATAATTATGATTATGGTCCAAGCATTACATGGATGAAAAATAACGTCCAAGATTTCAATCGCTGGGATATGGCTTCTGAGCAAATGAAGTATGCTGAAGTGCAAGCTGTAGCTGGTGGTGTTACTGCAGTCCAAGGGTCTCCAAGTAGTGGAACCGACTCATGGGATAGCATGCTTTCTCGAAACGTTGAGTTGTATAACTTCGGCCAGGATGGAATGTATACGTGTGCTGTCTGTGGAGCGGCAGATGATGATTACTCAGGGCAGCACCTAATCGATAAGAGCAATGCTGGAACACTAAACGCATGGTTCGTACATTTGTCAGAGGGTGTAGATTCCAGTAGTAAAAGCGAATTTGACGCCCTTTATGAAAAGGGATTGATAATGGATGAAACCGTGGTAATTCATGGGACAGCACTAGATCAAAATCAATTTAATTTAATGGGAGAAACTGGTGCTGGGTTAGTATGGTCGCCTTTCTCTAATCTGGTTTTATACGGAGATACAACAGATGTTATTGCTGCAGATAATGCTGGAATCACAATTTCAATAGCGCCTGATTGGGGCCCTAGTGGAACGAAGAATAATCTTCACGAATTGAAAATCGCAGACATGTGGAACAGAGAAGTCTTGGAAAACCATTTCTCTGATTATGAGTTAGCTCAGATGGTAACATCCAATGCAGCGGAGATAAGCAAATGGAGCAACTTTGTAGGCCAAATAAAAACAGGTATGTACGCTGATTTAGTTGTAATCGACAGCTTCCATGAGAACCCTTACAGAAATTTAATTGAGGCCATCGATCCTGATGTAAGGCTGACTATTGTCCAGGGAAAACCAGTGTTTGGAGATATTGACCTAATGACTGAGATGAAGGGTAACGATTGGGAATATATTAACGGAACTGGTTTTAGCAAAGCGATTGATGTCACCTCCACAACGGAGGTTGACGGCATGAAGTCTTGGGAGAGTATTGAAGATGGATTGCAGATGGCTATGGAAAATAACTTCGAAGACATTAAGCAACATTGGAATGATGTGCAGGGGATGACTGATGAAGAAATAAACGATTGGTTAGGCACTACGTTTGACGGTGATTATAGAGATGGCGTCAATCATCTAAAATCGATGAATGTTGACCCGATCTTCACCTTAGGAGACAATAGATATTTCGACGTTATTAATAGGTCAGAACATGCTAACTATCACATTGATTTATCCAAACTATACGATTACTATGACGTAGAATACGATTCTGAAGGTAATAGGCCGTATGTAGAGGATTCAACATACAATCCCGATAAAAATGATGAGGGTGGTATAGACTCTGGATGCACAGATTCTAATGCTGTAAATTACAATCAGGATGCGATAGTAGATGATGGTTCTTGTATCTTAGTAAATACAAACGACGACTTGGATATTATAGTTGGAGATGGGGTTGATGATGAAATTTGCACTGGGATATGCGATGAGGAAACCACAGAGAGTTCCCAGTCAGATGAGTCTGATCCTATACTGACCTTGACAATAGTCATGGGCTTTATATTCGCAGTTGCTATTGCTGTAATCTTCATATCTAGGGGAGAAGAATCCATGCTGAATAATGAAGTTGTGGAACAGAATGAATTCATTCCAGATTTGCCACCATTAGAGCCGCCTAAAGATTAGATTAAGTCCCAAATTGGGCCTTCAGGTGTGTCGGTAACAACAACTCCCATATTTGCCAATTCATCTCTTATCGAGTCGGCTTTTTGCCAATCCTGAGCTTGTCGTGCCTCACTTCTTTGAGAGATTAGGGATTCTACCCTCTCAGAAATCTCAGCCTTACGGGGATCTTCCTCTGGTTCAGCCAAAACCTGCTCTCTTGTTGGTAAAACTCCTAACACTAAACCAGCTGTGTCTTCAAGCCATTCAACACAATGTATTGCATATGCGCCAAGATCATCTCCCTCTAGTGATGCAAGCATTTTTGTCATTTCTTTGAGAGCGCCCAAAACTTTCGCACATGCTTCTCTAGAATTAAAATCATCATCCATGGCAACTGCAAAGCCTTGTGCCATTTTCTCTAACAGCCCTATACTTCGAACTAGAGGAATTTGTGACCTTATGTCTCCTTTGGGTAATGGGGGACAATTTACCCCCATCAACTGTAAAGCTGCTTTGTATACATCGAGAAGCCTTGAATGGTTTTTGTTTGCGTCTTTGAGTAATTGTTCATTCATATCAATCGGCGAACGATAATGAGCGTTGATTAATGAAAACCTCAATACCAAAGGGTCCACCTTTTCTACAATGTCTCGAATAGTCCAAAAATTGCCAAGAGATTTGCTCATCTTTTCTCCGTCTATATTGACAAATCCGTTGTGCAGCCAGTGGTGGACAACTGGTGAATGCCCAGTGTGACACTCTCCTTGAAATATTTCGGCTTCATGATGGGGAAATAGTAAATCATGCCCACCACCATGAATATCGAACTGTGCGCCAAAAGAGTCCATTGACATCGCAGTACACTCGATATGCCATCCCGGCCTACCTTCTCCCCATGGTGAGTCCCATTTCGGTTCCCCGGGCTTCGCTGATTTCCACAGAGCGAAATCCTTGTGATCCCTTTTTCCTGAACCGCTGTCAGCAACCCTGCCTCCTGCGCCACTTCTGACAGCATCAATACTTTGACCTGTCAATTGGCCATACTTTTCAGGGGCGCTTTCGACACTGAAGTAAACTCCGTCATTTGCCGAATATGCGTGACCTTTATCGATTAAGTCAGCGGTTATCTCGACCATTTCATCTACATAATCAGTGCACCTTGGATATTTATCAGCACGTAGTATATTCAGCGAATCCATATCCTTGTAATACGATTTAATGTTCTCATCAACCAATTTTCTCCAGTCGGTGTTTGTTTCGATAGCTCTGTTTATGATTTTATCATCAATATCTGTAAAGTTCTGCACATAGTTTACATCATAACCTGACTTTTCCAGCCACCTGTGGATTAAATCGAACGCAAGATAGCATCTGGCATGTCCCAAATGACAAAGATCGTAGACAGTGACTCCACAAACATACATGTTCACTATACCCGGGTTAATGGTGGTAAAGTCCACCTTTTCCCGACGACGGGTGTCATGCACTCTCAAAGGCATACAAACATGCGGTGGTTTACTTCTATTCAAATAATGCCATGATTCAAAGCGTGAAGGTATATGCATTAGCATGGCTGGAGTAGTTGTCGTTACGGGTGCAAATGGCCATATCGGCAATAATCTGTGCCGAGAACTACTAGAAAATGGCTACAAGGTAAGGGGAACTGTTCGCTCACTTGACAAGGCACCACCTCTTGATATGGAATTTGTTGAAGCTGATGTGTTGGATGCAGACGTGTGGCAGGATGTTCTGAGTGATGCTGATGGCCTTTTCCACCTTGCAACAATATATGCAACAAAAGGTGATCCAAATTTGATATTAGATACTGCTAATATAGGTACAGAGAATGTTCTAAATGCCGCTCATAAATGTGGTGTCAAAAGAATCGTTTACACATCATCTACTGCTGCTGTTGGAGCCTCACCAAAAGGGATTTACAAAAATGAAGAACACTGGAATGAAAACTTTTCTCTACCGTATGCTCAAGCAAAAACCGATTCTGAAAAAAAGGCCTGGGAACTTGCCGAAAAGTTGAATCTAGACCTAAGAGTGATTAATCCAAGTGGAGTTCTGGGCGGGTCTTTTACAAAACCCACTCCAACCACTGAAATAATTGGTGACGCGATGAAAGGAAAATACCCCGCAGTCCCTAAGATACCACTTGCTTTCGTTCATGTTGATGACGTGGCAAAGGCTCACAGGTTAGCATATGAGATAGACGAAGCACATGGTAGGTATGTCCTAGCTCCTCACCAAGGTGGAAATATTCATGACCTCCTCAAAAGGTCAAAACAACTGTATCCAGATCTAAAGTTTCCAAGATTAGGAATACCTCTTTGGCTCATGCCGATTGTAGTTTTTCAAGATTGGTTTATGGGATTATTTTCAGGAAAGAGAATGTTGACCCGATCTGCTGCAAAATCTTTCAAAAGTGGGGACTCTCTATATTCAAGCCAAAAGGCTGAGACTGATTTAGGGTTGGTTTGGAAATCCTATGATGATTGTATTAATGATACTGTGGAGGCATATCTTTGAATTTCAATAGGTTTGTTGCAAGGTTAAGTTGGACACTGCCTGCTGCGACAATTGTTCTATCGAGTCTTACCCACGCTTTATTGGGTGATCATAGAGCAATTCCATTTTTCATATCCGAAGCGGATTATCCTGGCCTACAGAGGTATATCTTCACCGGAGGTTTTTTTCTTTCAGGACTTCTGCTTATATTTCTATCTTGGAGGTTCTATAACATAAACAAAAGAAATGCTCGATGGTATTGGATTCATCTTACATTGGTTTGTGGAATAGTTGTCGGTGCGAATCTTAGCACAATGGCTTTCATGGATATGTATGACCACCTTCAAATGCATGTTTTTACGGCGAGTAACGTATTTCAATTCGGATTAGCTTGGGGTATTTTTGCTCACCTCGCTGTTGACAGAGGTGAGAAGTGGTCAAGGAACCTTAGAAGATTCTCCATTCCCATGGGAATAGCATGTTTTTTGTTAATGCTATTCATCCTAAACCTAGGCATTCAAGATAATCCACAATTTATTGATAATGAATGGGATCTAGACGAATTACAACCATACATAAACTGGGCTGCTCCGTTAGAATACCTGTTAGCAATATCTTTCATACTAACCTTAGTTTCGTTTGAGTCTGAAATGTCATCTGTTTAATTGGTTGGAGATTTATGAGAAAGAAATTACTTATCGTAGACCTATTGGCTGAAAGAGAAGCTTTTGGGAAAAAGGGGGTTGAAGAGATAGTAAGCCACTTTGATGGTTATGAGATATTACTATGGGCACCCCATACTAAAAATCCGCTAAACTATGGTTTCGGAAAGAGAATAGAAACCCCTGAGGAAACTGATTGTATTATGATAACAGGTAGCAGAAGAAATGTTTCAATTTGGGAGGACTGGATGGACGAGGTGGCTGATCTAATCAGGAGTTCGAATGCTACAATTTATGGCATCTGTTTCGGCCATCAAATCGTTTGTCATGCACTGGGTGGAAAAGTTGAGAGAGCTAAGGAAAACTCTTCTTTCATTGCAGAAGTAAAATACAAAGATGGTAGGGCAACTCGGCAACTATTTACCCATCAAGACCACGTTGTGAATAGCGGAGAGATGATTGTAATAGGTAGCGCCGAACACTGTGAAATTGCGGTATGCGAACATCCTACGCGAAGAATTAGAACTGTGCAATTCCACCCAGAAGCAGTTGAATCATTATTGGAATACTCTGTTGAGTGTGGAGATATGAATGAGAATGAAAGGGCTGATTTTGGAGATGGAGTGCAAGACCAAGACGTTACAGAATCTCTACTCTATTAATCTCCATTATTCCTTCTTAAGTTTGGAGGCCTGTATTTTTGCATCGTTGGCTTTTATTTGCTCCCAAACAATTTCTGCAATATCCTTAACTTCCATATTTGAATCGATGCTTGATAAACCATCGGTGACCATTGTTGAGCAGAATGGACAGCCGACCGCCACCGTATCTGCACCAGTCGCTGCAAGTTCTTTTGCGCGAATAATATTTACTCTGTCATATCCCTCATCGACGTGTTCTTCCATCCACATCTGCGCACCTCCTGCTCCACAGCAGAATGAGCCTCTACCATGATTTTCGGTCTCGATGTCAATACCTCCAAGCACATCTCTTGGAGCATCTAGTTCGCCTCCAATTCTGCCAAGGTAACACGGGTCGTGATATGTGATATTCCCACTGTGAGAAGGTTCCGGTAACTTACCCTCAGATTGAAGGTGATTGATTAATTGAGAATGATGCATTACTTCGATATCTTGACCACCATAATCGCCATATTCTGTTCCCAAGGTGTGGAAACAGTGGGGACAAGAAGCTACAATCTTTTTTACTCCTATTTCTTCAAATGTAGAGAGGTTGGTTTCTGCTAGCATTTGGAATAAATACTCATTTCCAGCGCGTCGTGCTGCATCTCCTGTGCAACCTTCCTGCATACCTAAAATCCCAACATCGAGCCCGGCTTCTTTCATTATTGATATCGTATCTCTTGCAACCTTCTTATTCCGTTCGTCAAATGATGCTGCGCATCCTGCGAAGTAAATGTATTCGGCAGGCTCTGCGACCTTTACATCGAGATCTGCTGCCCAATCTCCTCTCTCATGCATTGGTATTCCATATGGATTTGAATCGCTCTCTAAGTTCTCAATGGTCATCATCAACGGCATTACTGTGTCCTCAACAGATTCATCAAATTCCATTCGCTCCATCATAAGATGCCGGCGTGCGTCAGTAAGTTTTGGAACATGTTCTATGTTTACAGGACAAACATCCACACATGCATTGCAGGTTGTGCAGGCCCATATTGCTCCTTCACCAAATCTAGTGATTATATCCTCCTCTGGAGTTTCCCCGCTCAAAAGAGTCGCTGAATGCTCGTTTGCATAGGACCGAACATCATGAATGATTTGCATCGGATTAAGATCCTTGCCTGAAGCATAGGCTGGACACACATCTTGACAACGGGCACAGGACGTGCACGCCCACCCATCAATCAAGCTCCGCCATGTCAATTGAGTATACTGTGCTGCGCCAAACGTTTCGATATCTAGTTCCTCTAGAGGCACAGCTGTCCCATTTTCATCAACTTGGAGCGGACGCATCTTAGCCATTGGAGATGTGTCGAAAAAGAACACATTTGGAAGTGCCATGACTAAATGCATGTGCTTACTCAATGGTATCAGGAACATAAACACACAAATCGCCAACATGTGCGACCAATATGCAGCGTTGACAATTGACTGTGTAATAGTAAAATTTTGAGAGACCCAATATCCTAGGGCCTCAAAAGTTGGGTGAGGCCCTTCACCTGCTTCAATAACGAACGATGTTGTGCAAATTGTCATGATTAGTAGTAGAATTACATTACCTTCCAACTGACTCTTTCCTTTCAGTTTTTCAGGCGTAAATAACACTCTTCGGTTTAATGCTAGAAAGCATCCTATCAAAGCACTCGTGTAGCCTAATTCAACCATACCATTCCAAATTGGATTAATTGCTGCTGGAAGAATATATTCACTAAATCTATTTCCGGATGCAAGGTCAAACATATCGCTCGAAAGCATTAGGAAACCCCAAAACATCAGAACATGCATACCCCCGGCAACCGGGTCTTCCAAAACTTTTCTTTGTCCTAACCAAACGCTCCCAGTTTCTTTCAACCTTTTCGCCCATGAATCAAAGCGATTGTCTTTTGATCCAACTAAAACCAATCTGGTCGCCTTCTGAACTTGGTAAGCAAAGAAACCAATCGATACGACCCCCATAAACAGGAGTATATACCATCCTAAAATCCCAAAATATGAGGCATCTAAAGGGTGCTCCATCCAACCAACCGATTTTCTATAAACCCTTTCAGTACTTGAACCCAACGGACAAGTATAACATATGCATGGGACATGTAATATGGCTCAAGCTAGCGCACCAGGCAAGTGTATACTGTTTGGGGAACATGCCGTTGTTTACGGTCAGCCAGCAGTTGCGATTGCACTAGATCAACGTATAACTGTTAAAATCAATCTTAGTAAGGACTGGCGAATCGATGGTATGCGCTTTGATTCTAGCAAGCACCCGCACATTAATGCAATATTGCAACGTATCTGGGAAAATGGCCCACCTCTGTCGATTAAGATAACAGGAAATATACCTCCTGCTAGTGGACTTGGCTCCTCAGCAGCTCTTTCCGTTGCAACAAGCGCTGCCCTGAGATGCGCTAGAGGAAGACAAATGGATGGGGACAGATGGCAAGAGGGATACTCAGCGTCGAGGCTGAACAATGTATATTCTGGTCCGTGGGAAAATAAGTCTGGCAGTAGGATAATTCATGGAACGAAGTCTGTGGATAATGACGAATGCGCTATACTAGCACACGCAGCCGAAGCGGAGGCTCAAGGCGGCAAAGCATCTCCACTTGACTCCAGCACTTGTTCTCATGGAGGTTGTATCGTGTTAAAGGGCCAAATCGATAAAAAATTGAATTGGCTGTATCAAAGATCACTTCACGGAGTGGACTGGGAGGTCCACTCGGTAACACCCAACATGGATAATGACGTGTGGTTAGTTATAGGTGCAACAGGAGTACATGCGCCTACAAGCCGGCAAGTTGCTAAATTAGCGAAATTGCTCAAAGATAATCCTGATAGAATGGCAGAAATAGAAACAATAGGCATTATAGCAAAGAGGGGTTTAGATGCATTGTTGTCTGGAGACGTTTATGCTGTTGGAAGAGCAATGAGTGAAAACCACCTGATTCTTCGCAATCTAGGATTATCTTGTCCAGAACTTGAAACATTGATTTCTGCTGCTGCGCCAACTTCACTAGGTGTAAAATTAACTGGTGCCGGAGGAGGGGGTTGTATGATAGCTTTGACTAAAAATCCCAAAGCGACAAGCGAGGCAATTGAACTTGCTGGGGGAAGAACCATGATTAGTCAATTTGGATCTGCTGGCCTGTCCATCGAAAACAGCGAAGATTGCCCTCTCTGGAATGTCTCTGAATAGGCACTCTTGTTTAAATAGGGGTTTATAATCGGCCCGTTTATGAACGATGAGGATCGATTAACAGTAGTTAACGTCGTTGCCAGCACAAGAGTCGCCGAGGAATTAGACCTTCCTGACATAGCAATTCAATTGAATTGTGAGTACGAACCTGAGCAATTCCCAGGTGTAGTTTATCGCGTATCTGACCCTAAACTTGCAATACTAATGTTCAGGTCAGGGCGTGCTGTTTGCACTGGTGGAAAAGACGAGGATAACATTCACACAGGTATTGAGAGAATGATAAACGATTTGAGATCAGCGGGAATCACCACCTGGGATTTAAAAGATGTTGAGATTGAAGTCCAAAACATGGTTGCAACTTACGCATTACACTATCCTGAGGATTATGATGGAAATGACAAGTTTACCGGTGAACCACAGGCTGGTCAACCAAGGAAACTTAACCTAAACAACCTAACATTCCACCTACCATTCGATAAAGTTGAGTATGAGCCAGAACAGTTCCCTGGACTTATCTATCGCCTTGATTATCCCAAGGTAGTCTGCCTAATATTTGGGTCTGGAAAGATGGTTATTACTGGAGCAAGGCACAAGGACGAAATCCTTGACGCAGTCCAGATTATTCAGGATGAGCTTGCAGACTTACTGTGATACAAATGCTGCCACTAGGGCCAAGCGAAGTTGACCCGAAAAGCATTGACCTTTGGGTAGTGTCGCATGGAGGTGTCGCATCCAATGCGATATGTGATCACCTAGAAGCTAATGGAATTAGGACAAGACCCGATAATTACGGGCTGATATGCCATAAACAACATCCTGGAACCAGTGTAGATAAACCGATTTTAGTTATCCACGGTGATTATTTAGACGCTATTAGATCTATGGATCGAAGAAAGTATCTTACCGCTAATGCAGCCAAAATGTGCTTGGGAATTAACGCTCCAGAAATACCACTTTCTCGATTCCTACAATCATTTCCTGACGACCCTATTGGGTTATCCGCTTTCCTTGAAAGTTTCAAGCGGGCAAAAAGTCAGGCAATTGACAAAGTAGCATTTTTGCGTTACCCGTACAGTAACGAAGAGGCTGATTCCGCATTGAAATCCATTGGAATTACCACAGATCTTACAGGGTTTAGTTTGAGAGAAAGAAAAAAGAAACTATCCCCTAGAAGCAAAGATGTCAAGGCTATTTTGGAAATATATCAAAATTTCAATTTTGAGGAGTGATTGGTGTGATTGGTTGGATTACAACCTGGGGTATTCGTTGTGGGATAGCAACATACTCCAAATTCTTAGTTGAACAAATGGATGACATACATGTAATGTGCCAAACTGGTGAAGGAAGCGTAGAAGGAGCAGTTCCATGTTGGTCAAGAGATTCAAGGTTTTTCGAAGGTATAATCGCGCAAATTGCAGCGAAAGGGTTGGATACTATTGTCATTCAACATCAACCCGGGTTGCTTAGATTTTCATACCTAAATGAATTACTAATAAGACTTAAAGAAATGGAAGTTCAAGTATTCATAACACTTCACAACACTAGAGACCGATCAATTATTTTTCCAAGTAAACGCATTGAAAGAGCTATTGAAGGCCTTAAGACCTGTTCAACCGTAATGGTTCATTCAAGCGCTGATGTGGACAACCTTAGGAAGCTAGGTATCGTTGAAAACGTTGTTTTGATACCCCACGGAATATATCCTCCTCCAACCAAAGGCGTAGAAACTATTGACATGAGTGGAAGAATATTGGGTACTTTTGGATTTCTTTTGCCTCATAAAGGACAGATTGAGTTGCTTGAAGCCTTCGAGAGGCTACCTGGCTGGGATAAACTACTGATGTTATGTGCCACTAGAGATGGAAGTAAAAATATGGAAAAAAAATTGACTAACATGATTGAGTCCAAGGGGTTGCAAGAAAAGGTGGACTTTGTTACTGATTTTATTGATGATGAAGTTGCTATTGCAACATTAGCGAAATGTGAGTTGTTGATTTTCCCTTATCAAAATACCAAAGAATCAGCCTCAGGTGCTGTAAGAATGGGAGTTGCCGCAGGAGTCCCAATAGCCGTGTCTCCTATCCCAATTTTCGATGACATCAAAGGCGCAATTAAACTCCGTGGTAGATCTGTTGAAGACATTGTTGCAACGGTCTCTATGACTACCCAGGATGACCTCGATAGGTGTAGAGATTCAATGATTGAATTGAGAGATTCCACGCAATGGTCAAAGATTGCTGCAATTATTCAAGACCGACTCAAATAATCAATAATCTGATCTGCGGCTGATTCAACACTAGTTTGTGTCGTATCGATTCTTATTTCAGGGTTTTCTGGTATCTCATATGGGCTAGAGATACCAGTGAAATTTGGTAATTTCCCTGCCCTAGCCTTTGCATATAGTCCTTTTACATCTCTGGATTCACAAATCTCGATAGGCGTATCAACGAATACCTCGACAAATTCTCCCTCGTCCATCATATTGCGGACCATCTCTCTTTCATATGAGAATGGAGATATGAATGACGAGATACAGATTAATCCAGCCTCAACCATCAATTTGGATGTTTCACCAACCCTTCGTATATTTTCCACACGATCAGCCTTTGTGAAGCCGAGATCTTTATTCAATCCGTGTCGAATGTTATCTCCATCTAAGGTAATAGTATGACGACCAAGTGATTGTAATTTCTTTTCTAGCACGTTAGCAATAGAGGATTTACCCGAGCCTGAGAGTCCTGTGAACCATATCAACTTGGCCGTTTGGCTTTTCTGATTTGCACGACTTTCTTTAGTTACATCCATTGTTTGCCAGTGTATATTATCCGACCTCCTCAGTGCAAAATCGATGAATCCCATGCCAACTGTGTTGTTAGATATCCTATCAATTATTATGAATCCACCCATCACAGGGTCGTCTTTGTATGAATCAAAAGCAATACGTCTTGCTAAGGAGATATTGCAAACTCCGATTTCATTCATATCGAGAACCGTGGCCGGAGTTTGTTCTAAAGTATTCACGTCTATTTTGTACTTTAAACGTCCCAATGTCATAGGGGTTGTTTGAGTATTTGTCTTGAACAAATATTCTCTTCCCGGAATCATTGACGAATCATCCATCCATAGGATATGTGATTGGAATTGATCTCCAACACTGCACGGATCCTTTGCAGCGGTTAGTATATCACCCCTAGAGATATCTATCTCATCGCTTAGAGTGATAGTTATGGAGCGACCAGCTCCTGCAATGTCTAATTCACCGTCAAAAGTCACTATGTTTTCTACACTAGACTCTCTTCCACTTGGTAAAACCTTCAGCAACTGTCCTTTTTTTACCATTCCCGATGCAACCATTCCAGTAAATCCACGGAATTCTCTATTTGGACGGTTTACCCATTGAACTGGCATCCTGAACGGCCGTGATTGTGATGATGAAGTCACTTCAACAGATTCGAGGTATTGAATGATTGAAGGCCCATCATACCATGATGTGTTCATGCTCTTCTCGGTGATATTGTCTCCTTTGAGAGCAGATATCGGGATTGCAGTTATTTCTTCTAACTGTAATGCATTGGTAGCAAATTTAAGGTATTCAGAGGTTATTTTATCGAATGTATGCTTAGAATAGTCGACCAAGTCTAATTTGTTAACAGCAAGTATGATTTTTTTCACACCAACCATCGACACAATAAATGAATGCCTCCGGGTTTGAGTTAGGACTCCCTGCGTAGCATCGACTAATATGATGGCAACATCTGCTGAGGACGCTCCAGTAGCCATATTCCGAGTATACTCTTCATGGCCTGGAGTGTCTGCTACTATGTATTTTCTCTTATCAGTGGAGAAAAACCTGTATGCAACATCTATCGTTATTCCCTGCTCTCTTTCAGCTGCCAATCCATCTACAAGTAAAGCGAAATCAATCTCTCCTTCTTGTGTGCCTACCTTCTTAGAGTCTGCTTTTAGCGCTGCAAGGTGATCGTCGAAGAGCATCTGAGATTCATATAACATTCTTCCAATTAGGGTTGATTTACCATCGTCAACCGACCCGCATGTTATGAATCTAAGCAACTCTTTTTTCTCATGCAAGGCTAGATATGAATCGATGTCAGTCGCAATCAAATCACTTACATGGGCCATTAGAAATACCCCTCTTGTTTTTTCTTCTCCATAGAAGCTGAACTATCAAAGTCAATTACTCTTCCTTGTCTCTCAGATGTAGTTGTTAGTAGCATTTCTTGGATAATTTCAGGTAGTGTATCAGCATCAGATTCAACGGCGCCTGTGAGAGGATAGCAACCTAAAGTTCTGAATCTTACAGTTTTCATCATTGGCTCTTCATTATCTTTGAGAGGTATTCTTTCATCATCAACCAGTATAAATACACCGTCTCTTTCAACAACAGGTCGCTTTGCTGAGAGATATAGGGGCACAATAGGTATATTT
>CETL01023937.1_pt1 | contig 23989 bp, 25 predicted proteins | sample 356371 | NCBI WGS metagenome assembly CETL01 (sample SAMEA2622518, study PRJEB7988) | marine metagenome | biome: marine biome (ENVO:00000447); feature: surface water layer (ENVO:00002042); material: "saline water (ENVO:00002010), including plankton (ENVO:xxxxxxxx)" | depth 5 m | reverse complement strand
ACATAACAATTTGACGTCATATTTATGAGAAAAATTCTAGTAACAAGCGCTCTTCCATATGCAAATGGATCCATACATCTCGGTCATTTGGTGGAATACCTACAGACTGATATTTGGGTCAGGCATCAGAAAATGTCTCACAACGACTGTACATACGTCTGTGCAGATGATGCTCATGGCACACCAATAATGTTAAAAGCACGAGAACTCAACATTACGCCAGAAAAACTAATAGAGAAATCAAAAAAAGAACACATTGAGGATTTTGCTGATTTTCATATCGAATTTGATAATTATCACACAACGCATTCGGAAGAGAATAAAATGTTATCAGAGCTCATCTACAACAATCTTAAAGATAAAGGAGTAATAGAGAGAAGAGAGATCGAACAGTACTACGATGAAGATGAGGAGATGTTTCTACCTGATAGATATATCAAAGGCACTTGTCCAAAATGTGGCGCAAAAGAACAATACGGTGATTCATGTGAAAAATGTGGAGGAACTTATTCGTCAACTGAGGTTATTGATCCTATATCTGTGATTTCTAATTCTAAACCAATCAAAAAGAAAACAGAGCACATCTTTTTTAAACTTTCAAACTATGAAGAATTTCTTAATAGGTGGTTAACTGATAATCGAGTACAAAAAGAAATTAATAACAAAATGAAAGAATGGCTCTCAGATGGTTTATCCAGTTGGGATATTACAAGAGATAAACCATATTTTGGCTTTAGTATACCTGGTGAGAAAGAGAAATTCTTTTACGTATGGCTTGATGCGCCTGTGGGCTATATTGCCTCATTTAAAAATCTGTGTGACAAAAACTCTACAGATTATTCCGAATCATGGAAGAGAGGTTCCGAAGTTGAGTTGTATCATTTCATAGGAAAAGACATCGCATATTTTCATGTCTTGTTTTGGCCATCAATGTTAGAGGGGGCTGGCTTTAGAACGCCAACAAGTGTATTTTGTCATGGCTTCCTCACCATAGATGGAGAAAAAATGTCTAAATCGAGAGGTACATTTATTAAAGCCAGGACATATCTTAATCATCTTAATCCTGAATACCTGAGATATTATTTTGCGAGTCGGCTCACAAGTAAGATTGAAGACATTGATTTGAACTTCAATGATTTCGTAGCTCGAGTAAACTCTGACTTAGTTGGGAAAGTAATTAATATAGGTAGTAGGTGTGCTAAATTTATAAATAAAGATTTTGAAAGTAAACTAGCATCGAAATCAAATAATCAATCTTTAATTGCTCAAATTCTTGCGAAGAAAAATTTTATACAAACAAATTATGAAAATAGAGATTTTTCAAAAAATATACGTGTGATCTCATCACTTGCTGACGATGTAAACAAATACATCGATGATGAAAAGCCCTGGATTAAAATTAAAGACAAAGAAAATAGTGAGGTAGTACATGAAATCTGTTCTGATGGGATGAATATGTTTAGAGTTCTTATTGGATACTTAAAACCCGTACTCCCAAAGATTGCGAAAAATGTAGAAAAGTTGCTAAGATGTACACCAATTGACTGGTATAATATTGACCAACTTATTTTAGAGAAAAAAATCGAGACTTTTAAACCAATAATTACAAGGATAGATGAGAAATCTATTGAGATAATTAAAACTGAAGCGAGAGAAGACTAGTATGACAGAAGATAAGATTTTAATAGATGATTTTACTAAACTAGACTTAAGAGTTGGCAGAGTGCTTGATGCTAAAGAGGTTGAAGACTCTAGAAAAATGCTTGAACTCACAGTTGACATAGGTGCAGAACAGAGGAAGATATTTGCAGGTATAAAAAAATCATATGCGCCAGTGGATCTTATTGGAAAAAATGTTGTAGTAATCGCTAATCTTCTCCCAAGAGAGATGAAATTTGGTACCTCAGATGGAATGGTATTAGCGATCTCTCATGATGATGAAGTTATTATTATAAATCCTGAAAAAGACGTTACACCAGGCGCAAAAATATCGTGAAAAAAGAAACTAATAAATTAGAAAAAATAATGAAAGCTCTTCCACAATTACAATGCAAAAAGTGTAATTATGATGATTGCGAGTCTTATGCACAAGCAATTTTGCATTCAAACGAGAGTATAAATAAATGTGAGCCAGGTGCCAACCAGACAGAAAATGTACTCAAGAAATTAATTGATGGGGATGCTATCTCTGGAGAATTGAGTATAGAGAATTACCAAATTGCTCATATCAACTACGATGACTGCATTGGTTGTACGATATGCATAAAATCTTGTCCCGTAGATGCAATTATAGGAGCGAGAAAGAAACAACACTACATAATCAATGACAGATGTAATGGATGTGAACTGTGTATTGAGCAATGCCCAGTGGATTGTATGGAAATGGTTTACAATGATGCTCAAATGTCATGGATATGGCCATCAGCGAAGTCGGATGACTCTAGAGTAAGATATTATAGAAAGTTAACTAGAATCAAACAAGATAAAAATACCAAGATTGCTATCAATCAAGAAGAAAAAATTAAGCAATATTTAAAGCTTGCAGTAGAACGTGAAGGAGAAAAACGTAAGTTTTTGGACAGACAATAAATTGACTAGCGGATGTATTACATCTAATTTATGAAAAAAAAGGACAGAGCAACTATAATCCAAGAGAAACTTGATAAATTGTATCCAAAGACTCCCGTTCCACTTAATCATAGAAATAATTTTGAACTTTTAATAGCCGTCCTGTTGAGTGCACAAACTACTGATGAGAGGGTAAATAAGGTCACACCTAATTTGTTCAAGGAAGCGAATACTGCAGAAAAAATGCAAAAGTTACACTACAAAACTATCCATAAACTTGTCAAAACATGCGGGCTAGCACCAAAAAAGTCGAAGGCAATACTAGCGCTTTCAAAAATACTTGTACAAGAATACAATGGCCAAGTACCATCTGATATTAATCAGCTCGAGAAGCTTCCCGGAGTAGGTCATAAGACCGCAAGTGTTGTGATTTCACAAGGATTTGGACAAGCTGCTTTTCCAGTAGACACACATATACATCGTCTCGCTCAAAGATGGGGGCTAACAAATGGAAAAAGCGTTGAGAAGACAGAACAGGATCTTAAAAAAATCTTTCCTAAAGAGACTTGGAATAAGCTTCATCTGCAGATAATTTTTTACGGAAGAGAATTCTGTCAAGCTAGGCAGTGTTTTGGAATAGAATGTGATATTTGCAAAACTTGTTACCCAAATAGAAAAAAACCAATTGTTACACAAAAACAGTGAAATAAATATAAAGTGAACTACTCACTTGTTTTGACTTTATCCCAGATCTTTATCATTTCATCTGGTGTTGCAGAACTTTTACCTGATTTAGCTAACTCCGATTTTACTTTTGAGAACCTTATACTGAATTTTAATTCTGCCTCTTCAATAACCTGGTGAAGATTAATATCTAGATGTCTTGCTAATGATATGTATGTGAATAACAAATCACCTAATTCCTCTCTAATTTTCTCATTCTCATTAGATTGAATGGCTTCTTCAACCTCTTTTGTCTCTTCATATATTTTCGCGACGATACCCTCTATATCAATCCAATCCAATCCAATCTTTTTAGCTTCACGCTGCAGATTAACTGCATCTGTTAATATGTCTTTTTTTGTCATCTCAACACCTATGTGTAAAATTCTTTTTTATCAAAAAAATATAATATCATGTAAGATGTACAAATGAATAAAAAAGATACATCGCAAATATCTAATTGGCTCAGTGAGTCCATCAAAGGTTCATTTAACATTGAGCGAGCATCTTCTGATGCAAGTTTTAGAACTTATTATAGGGTTACTCACAATAAGGGGACTGATATAGTAATGCATGCGCCTCCGAGTAAGGAGAGTTTGACGGATGTGATTAAGATCAATAGTAAACTTGAAAGTGCTAATATCACTGTTCCTAAAATAAAAAAAGTAAATGAAGATATAGGCTTAATTCTGATGTCAGATTTCGGTAAGAAAGTATACCTAAATAGCTTAAATGATGAGACTGTTTTTTGTTTATACACAGATGCTATCGATGTAATACACAATATGCAAGATAACATAACTACATCCGATCTAAGCTATTTTGACATCCAAGAGCAAAAGAATGAGAATGATCTTTTCATTGATTGGTATCTAAAACATCACATTGGATATGATGATGAAGAATTGAACAACATGGGTATAGAAAAAGCACTCAGCAACCTTTTGGTGAAAATTGACGAAATACCTAAAAAATTTATTCATAGGGACTATCACTCGCGAAATTTAATGCTTTTAGAAAAAGGTAATCCAGGTGTTTTAGATTATCAAGATGCGATGATTGGTCCAATAACTTATGATCTTGTCTCACTACTGAAAGACTGTTACATAAAATGGGATAATGAATTGATCAAAAAAATGTCAAAAACATTTTTTCAGCGAGCTTGTCAAAATTCATCTTTCGATGTATTTAGTTATTGGTTCGATATCACTGGTCTACAGAGGCACTTAAAAGCAATAGGAATATTTTCAAGACTGAACTACAGAGATAATAAGCCAGGTTATATGAATGATATACCAAGAACACTTAACTACGTAAGAGAGACAGTTGGTAAATATGATGAACTCAAAGAAATTAAATTAATACTAGATAAATTAAGATTGGAATAAGAAATGATAACTAAAGCAATGATACTTGCGTCAGGTAAAGGAGAGAGGATGATGCCATTAACTAGAGATTTACCAAAACCGATGCTTAAAATTGGGAATGTAACCTTAATTGAAGATAAAATTATCAAGTTATCAGAAATTGGCATTGAGAGTATTGTCATTAATACAGGTTATCTTGGAGAGTATATTAGAGATCATGTAGGTGATGGTTCAAAATTTGGCATAAGAATATCTATAAGTAACGAGGGTGAACAGCCAATTGGAACTGCAGAGGGTGTAAGAAAAACAATAGAATTCTTTAACGGTGAAAACTTTATTTTAGTTAATGCTGACATATGGACCAATTACTCATTCATTGATCTGAAAAGACATGAATTATTAGGTTCTTTGGGACATATAATTCTTACCAAAAGACCAAACTATCATAGCGGAGATTTCAACCTAGAAAATAATATTTTAAATGTTGGGAATACATATACTTATACTGGGATTGGCGTATATTCGCCAAAGTTGTTTACTGAACATAAAGATAAAGACTTAGGCATCATTCTTAAAAAAGATAAATCAATTACCGCAGATATCTTTTCAGGCAAGTGGGATGATATAGGAACACCGGAAAGATTGAAGAACGCTAGGGACGAGATCTCATTATAGATCTTTAGATCAGAAATATAATATTGATAAACCCCAGATGATAAAAATCAAACCTGTTGTATATCTATACTGTAATGGGAATTTAACAGACAATTTTTCGAACATAACGAAGAGTGTCAAAATAACTACCCACATTATATTCATTACTCCAAGAGCAAATAAGGTTAGCATGAGGAACCAACAACAACCCACACAATAAAATCCGTGCTTGTATCCAATGATAAAGGCACCCAAGTTGCCGTCCTTCCAATTATTCATCATAAAAGCCAAAGGCGATTGACAAACCGAGAGACAGGCATCTTTAAAGGGAGTAAATTGATATACCCCCGCACCTATTAAGATTAAAGCTCCAAGAAAAGCGTGAGTAGGCTCCATCATCGGATTTAATAAACCTGCTTTATGAAGTCCATATTGTGGAAGTGTGATCAATAAGCTAAATATCACCCAACTCATTAAATAACCAAATAAAAGACTAAGAGGGTTTGCAAATATTCTATTCTCTCTAGTATTTTTAGAATTAATTGTCGTGAACAACATAACCATTGGAAGTATCGATGGAGTCATCATAGCAATCATCATTACAGCCCACATTAAGAATAAGAATAAAAAATCTGTAAACATCCAGTTTCCACTCATTGGTGGCATCCACGTAAGAATAGAACTTAGCATAGTTTTATCCTGCATGTTCATCTCCATGCTATCCATTTGCATATCATTCATAGGCGATGAATAGAAAGGTAGTGTGCCCATTTCCCATCCCATTCCAATTATGTATGCCCATGATGTCAAAAGGATTACTGCAACTCCGACATAGACGACGAATCTATCTTTAAGAGGTGCTTTTTGTAGATTTAAATTTGATGTCATTGTGTAACGATACTAGGTAAGACTGCCAATAATCTAGGGCAGTTAACTATATAAGAATAAGACGGTATTATGATTTTTCTACAGCTTGTTGTTTATTTGCCCCATCCATGTAAACAAATGGCGAGCTTAATCCATTTCCACCTTCATATGAATGTTCTATTCCATGATCACTATAAGACATTTTAGATGCCCTGCTGACAGTAATTGGAAATGGTGGAGCAACTGCTAGAGGTGTATCATGAACTACAACTGGTCTTCCCATAGCACCTCCTAGTTGTTCCATTTTGTTTTCGCCTATACCATCGATTATTAGATGGCGATGAGGTGAATCTACTTTATATGATATTCTTGCTGATTTAGTTGGTAGAAATTCTCTAGGACCGCCCTCTGCTCCCTTAGCAAGACTTGCGACTACTCCAAGATGTCCACCATGAATACCATGATATGCCTCTGTTAAAGCTCTTTTTTGAGAGCTACTTGCACTGCTGTCTACATATAGTGCCATAGTGAATCCACCTTTGAGAAGGTTTTGAGGTGCATATAGAAACATTGCGACTTTAGTACCACTTACATCTACAGTACCAACATGGCCTTTTTCAATATTCCAGCCTAAAAGAGCTGTACATGATCCTATGGTAGGATCTAATAAAAGTAAACATGGGCATATAGTCTCGCATGTGCAACTCTCAAAGTATGTGCCTCTGAGATACATAGTATGGTCCGCAAGCGCTGCATCTGCGTCTTTTGTTTTAAACATTGATCCAACTATAGGCGTTGCAGCAGCAACAGTTGCTAAACCCTTAATAAATGAGCGTCTTGAATCATGAACTTTCTCAAGTAATCCTTTTTTATTATTCTCTTTTATTTGATTAATCATCTCTCGTCACCTTTTTTTAAACCATGAAATATATAATTGTTTGAAATATAACATTATACTAACACAATTTTAATAGGATAATAGGGTAAATCAATAGGAGTATATTAGTAATATCTAATATTTGATTTGACTAACAATGGGTTTGATGGTCTGATAAAGGGCAAATTTTAGCAACATAAAGTATTCAAATTGGTTTTTTATGATATCCTAAGTAGGTAACTTTAAAAAAAGCTACACGAATTTAGTCCAGCAAGGGGGGCAAATGAAAAAATTCAAAATAATGTCTGTCTTTATGTTGACTGCTGTTTTAACAGCATGTGGTGGTGGAGTCGGAACCCCGCCAAGTGAATATACAGCCAAGATTTATCCAATCGAAGACGACTTTGATCGCTTTGAGACTGTAGGTCCATTTTCATCAAGAGATGAATGCACAGCTAAGGCAAAAGAGATGAATGCTGCAGCATATTCATGTGATCCAAAGACAAACTAAGACTAACAAAACGTGTTTTATACCACTAACATACTTAATGTGCGTTAGTGGTATATTCACAATTCGGAAATGAATTTATTAATTAAATCATAAGATTTATAAGAGTATTCACCAACTGTCCCATCTCCTATCTTTTTACTATCTATTTCAGTGATTGGAACACAATAATTTGTTGAGGAGGTGCACCAGACTTCTTCTGAGTTTAAGAGAACATCTTCAGTTACATCGGTTTCTTCTACATCTATATTGTTTTTATGAAATAATTCAATTAATAAGTCTCTGGTTATGCCTGGGAGAATTTCTACTCCTAAATTAGGCGTCATTACCTTTCCGCCATTTACCACAAAAATATTGCTAGCAGAACCCTCTGTGAGTTTCTTATTCCTAATTAGCAAAGTTTCATAAAAACCGTTTTGCGCTGCATAATTTTTTAACAGCACATTACCTAAGAGCGATATACTTTTGATGTTAGATTTCCTCCATCGAAAATCCTCACGAACACAACCTTTGAACCCGCTCTTAAGTTTTTCTTTAGAAAAAACCTTATATTCCTCACCCATTACCAAAACAGTAGGTTTGATTCCCTCAGGATAGACATGATTCCGTGAAGATTGATAGCCTCTTGTGATGTGCACGTAAAAAAAATGATCAACATATTTATTTTTAGCAATCAATTGAAGCATTATACTCTCAAGGTCTTCTATAATAGCAAAATCTGTTTTCATACCAACAAGCTCTAAACTAGAACGCAGTCTTTGCAGATGTTTGTTAACTAAGAAAGGTTTGGACTTATAGATTGGAACTAACTCATAGACTCCATCTCCAAAAAGAAAACCGCGGTCCATTATAGATATTTTTCCATCATCACGATTAATATATTCGCCATTGAGATAAATTATTTGACTCATTTAAAAGTTTTTAAGTATAGAATCAAGAGTCCTTCTGTACAGACTACCTAATTTTATATCCTCCAATGCATATAAATTTATTTTAGTTACCACTTCATTATTTAACTTAATAGCCACATAACCCACATTTTCACCTTTTGAAACAGGTGCTGTTAAGTTTTTATCTATTATATAGGTCTTTTTGATTTTCTTAAGAGATCTTCTTGGCACTGAGATGTATTGCTTTTCTAATACACCTAATTTGATTTCTTGATCTTCGCCATCAAATATTCTTGCGTTAAATACTACATCATTTTTCTCAAATATTTTGTGGGTTTCATAAAATCTAAATCCATACTCAAGTAATGATTTAGAGACGACAGTTCTTTGATCAGGAGATTTAGCACCCATGACTACTGATATCAATCTTCTATTAGCTCTTTTGGCAGATGATACAAGGCAATAGCCAGCTTTTTTCGTAAAACCTGTTTTAATTCCATCAACACTATCGTCAACATACAATAACTTGTTCCTAGAATATTGTTTTATGTCATTAAAAATATACTCTTTTTTTGAATATAACTTATACCTGTTTGGAAAGTTCTTGATCAAATTTCTAGATAGGACTGCAACGTCCTCTGCTGAGGTGTACAATTGATCATTCGGCAATCCAGTTGAGTTTACATAATTAGTATTTTCTAGGCCCATATTAGTTGCGATTTGATTCATATAAATAGAAAAAGTTTCCTCATCTCCTGAAATATGCTCAGCCAGAGCTACACTTGCATCATTTCCAGAGGAGGTAATAATCCCTTGCAAGATATCTGAAACCCTAATTTGCTTACCTACTTCAATAAACATTTTAGAGCCTCCAGTCTTCCATGCTTTTTTACTCACAGTAATTTTATCATTCAAAGAGAGTGTTTGATTTTCTAGTTCCAAAAATGCAATATAGGATGTCATTATTTTTGTTATACTTGCTGGTGGTAATACTAAGCTGGGATTTTTTGAAGCTATTATCATGCCACTATCATAGTCCATTAATACATATGATTTGATATTAGGATTAGGAGGTTTTGGTATTGGTGATGCATTTATATCAGCTATTAGAATACTATTTAGTAAAAGTAGCGCAAATAAAAATACTATTCTATTTCGATTGACCATGTCGATTAATTGTAACATAAATTACAACCTTTCCATCTGAGATTTAGCTTCTCTCAGCTCTACACTGAGAAAATGAACAGCTAAAGCATAGAGACGACTTCTGTTATATCGAGTAATAACATAAAAATTTTTATGTGCGAAGTTAAATACATCTCCAGACTGTTCCTTTCTTACTATTACAGATAATTTCTCATCTTCATTGATATTTTCAATTGATTTTAATCCTTTCGATAAGTAGGCTGCATACCTAGTTGATGGCTTATATGATTTCTTTGATTCAGTTCTTAAGCTACTAATACTTCCTGTGTTGATACTTGATAACACTGGCTGGTCATATCTCCAACCATGTTTTGAAAAATAATTAGCAACACTACCAATAACGTCAGCATTGGAGTCCCATAAATCAATTTTCTTATCGTTATTAAAATCAACTGCATAGTTCCTATAGCTGCTAGAAATGAATTGTGGTTTACCAAGCGCACCCGCATAAGAACCTCTTATTGATCTTGGATCCAAATCATTTTCTTTACATAAGAGTAAGAAATTTATAAGCTCAGATCTATAGAATTTAGCTCTTCTCCCTTTATTTGGACCTAGTGACAAAGATGCTAGAGTATCAAATGTTTTAAATGATCCAGTCCGGCTACCATATTTGCTCTCAATACCAATTATCGATATTATTATCTCTGCAGGAATTTTGTACTTATCCTCTGCTTTTTTTAGAATAGAATAATTCTCTCTCCAGAATTCTAATCCTCTTGTTACATTATTTTTTGTGACAAAAAGTTTTTTGTAATTAGTACAATTCTTCTCTTTGATATCGCATCCATTCCATGTCAGTGTTCTTTCAGGAGCTTTTTTAAAAAATTTTTTTATCCTCTCTTCAGTTTTAATCTCAGAAAATAATTGAAGGAGTGCCTCACCATCATAATTATGCTCTTTTTTCATATACTGAATAAAGTTTTTGACATTATTTGTATCGTAATCGCTAGCATATATAGGGTTGGCCGCTATCATTATCAAAACTAGATAAATAAAAATTTTCATTTTCTTAAAATCCTTTGATGCGACTTAATTGACATGATTATCCCAACTGTTGCAAAGAGCGTGACCATTGAAGTTCCACCATAGCTCATAAAGGGTAGAGGTGCCCCAACAACAGGTAGGAATCCTATAACCATTCCAACATTGACAATAACATAGAGAAATAATGTCAGGCTTAGTGTCCCTGATAAAATTCTACCAAAATTGTCTGTTGCTTTAACTGAGATACTAAGCCCTCTAAGAGCGATAAATAAATATAGAGATAGCAAAAGCAAAACACCCAGAAAACCAAACTCCTCGCCAAAAGCTGAAAATATAAAGTCAGTAGAGTGTTCTGGCACAAAGCCAAGTTTTGATTGTGTTCCATTAAATAAACCTTTACCAAAAAATCCACCTGAACCAAGGGCAATTTTCGACTGCAAAAGATGATATCCTGCACCCATAGGATCAGACTCTGGATCAAAAAAGGTCAGGACTCTTTGTTTTTGATAATCATGCATATTCATCCATAATACTGGCGCAAGAAGTATAATTGTGAAGCTACTACCGAGAAAAAATTTAAGGGATATACCTGCTAGAAGTATTGCTATAGCACCTGACATTCCAATCAATAGAGCAGTGCCAAGGTCTGGCTGTTTCATAATCATCAAAACTGGTATTAAAACGATAAGAGATGCTATCAATAGATAAGCTGATTTTGGTGGCAATGGCTTATTAGAGTAATAATAGGCGACCATTAATGGTACAAAAACTTTCATTAATTCAGAGGGTTGGAATCTAAATAAATACAGGTCTAGCCATCTATCTGCTGTGTTGCCCACACCAAAAAATAACACTACTACAAGAAGCACGAAGGTAACAAAGTATAAAAATGGAGCAAATAATCTTAGATTATCTGGATGTACTTGAGCTATAAATATCATAGTAACAATACCTATAACAATTCTGGTTGCCTGTTTGATTACCAGTGATAAATCTCCTGAAGAACTGCTATAGATAGTTAATAAACCTAGAAATGTGATTAGTAGGATTGCTATGAAAATTTTAGCGTCTATTTTAAGAATGCTGGAAATACCGCCATACTGTCTCTTTCCGTCGCTTATAAATTCACTCATTTTTAGAAATTAATTCCTCTTTAGTTTTGAAATAGAATTCAATTACATCTCTTGCAATCGGTGCTGCAACAGATGATCCACCTCCACCGTGTTCTACGATTACTGTAACCACTATTTCAGGATCTTCAAATGGCGCATAACTTATAAATAGAGCATGGTCTTGTAATTTTTTTATATCAGTTTTGCCTTTATCTAGAGAATATACTTGGGCTGTACCCGTTTTACCAGCTATCTCAATGTTCCTTACTTTTTTCAGCTGGGAAGCAGTTCCTACACCTCTCTCATTAGTGACACGCCACATCGCATGATGGACGATGTCTAAGTAATCTAAATTTGGATAGCTTGTGATGAAATCGTTATTTTGATAATCATACTGATCTAATGTATTGGTTTTAGAATCACGAATTTGCCTCAAAAGATGAGGGATATATGTCTTACCAGCAGTAGCGAGAGTGGATGTTGCTAAAGTTAATTGAAGTGGTGTTGCAAGAAAATAACCTTGACCAATCCCAACATTTAAGGTCTCCCCAGGAAACCATGGTTGCTGTTTCATTTTATACTTCCAATCTCTGTCTGGTACCAATCCTTTTGATTCATTATACAAATCAATATAAGTTTTTTGACCAAAACCATATTTGAAAATCTTGTCACTTATAGTGTCAATTCCTGTTAATTCTGCAATTCGATAAAAGAATACATCGCATGATTGAGTTAGTGCATATGATAGGTCTGTAGAACCATGACCCTCTTTCTTCCAACATTTAAACGGTCTTTTGTGGTTATTGAGTAGATAGGCGCCAGTGCACGAGACAAATTTATTTGGATCTACAATCCCCTCTTCCAACGCTATAAGCCCGATGAATGGTTTGAGAGTTGAACCAGGTGGATATTGTCCATTTATTGCTCTGTTAATCAAAGGTCTCCTAGGATCTTTCAATAATTTATTGTAATTTTTACTAGATATAGATTTAGTGAAAAGATTTATGTCGTATCCTGGAGCACTTACAAGAGCTAAAATCTCTCCATTATTTGGATTCATTACTACTACACTTCCTTCCTTATTTTTCATTAGACCATATATGTAATTCTGCAGCTCTATATCTATAGTCAGATATATATCATCACCACGCCTAGCTTCTTTTGTTTCTATCGTCCTTATTATCTCTCCAAGAGCATCAGTCTCTAATTTTTCGTATCCAAATTCTCCAGACAGAATATTCTGATAGAACCGCTCTACTCCAAGTTTTCCAATTTCAGTCATTCCTTCTTGAATTTTAACGACATCAGAATTAACATCAGAATCAGAGACTTTACCAAGATAACCTAAAATGTGAGAGGTTGAGAAAGGATACAAGTAGTCCCTTTTTGCCTTAGGACTCAACTCCATCTCTGGGAGCAAATGCTTGTCTACCGAGATAATTGAATACTCATCAAGGTCAATATCAGGAATTAATATAACTTCCTTTGCTTTTCTATTTGTCAATTCTTCTTTGATAGAAGTTAAGTCAATCTTATTCTCAGGTAAAACTGTCTTTACTGTGTCTAAAAATATATCATCATTTCTGATTTTCTCTTTCTTAATAATTAAATCAAAAGTACTTACGTTCTTAGCTAATATTCGTCCATTCCTATCATAGATATTTCCTCGAAGAGATTGTACCGGTCTAATTCGTACCCGGTTAGATTCAGATTTGATTGCATAATACTCATATTCAGAAATCTGTACCTGATAGAGCTTATAAAGATAAGTAGTGAATATGGCTAGTACAATTATTGTAGCTATTATGGCTCTTTTGGTGTGTGACCGACGCTCTTCGTCAGCATCATTCATTCGATCCCAGCTATATTTCTCTTCAATCTTATTCCTTTTTCTGATATTGTCTTCTCGAGCTTTAGTTTTCATAACATAACATTGTGAATATATAAAGGACTATAGCATAAACACTGAGATGTGATCTAGAGAAGAGGGTTTTTATGATAAATTTAGAATTAGTGCCAATCCTGCTTGGTATATTTGGGCTCATAACTGCTCTTTTTTTATACAAATTTGTATTAACTTTTTCAGCTGGAGACGGCAAAATTGTCGAGATATCTGATCAGATACACTTAGGTGCAATGGCATTTATCAGAAAAGAATATTCTATCTTATTTGTATTCGCACTAATATTGATTGTTGGTATTTATGTGGGTCTGGGCGTCCCTAGTACAGTTGCATTTATAATTGGCGCTGTCTGTTCTTCGGCAACAGGCTTTATAGGTATGTATACTGCCACAAAAGCAAATGTAAGAACTACTAATGCAGCAAATCAAACTGGTCTATCTGACAGCCTAGTTATAGCTTTTTTTGGTGGCTCAATAATGGGTTTAACTGTAGCTGCCATGGGTCTACTTGGGCTAGGATTGCTCTATTATCTGTATGCAAACGATCCAAGTACTGCCTCTGTTATTCATGGTTTTGGGATGGGTGCATCTACCGTAGCTTTGTTTTCAAGAGTTGGTGGTGGTATTTTCACTAAATCTGCTGACGTAGGTGCTGACCTTGTCGGTAAAGTTGAAGCTGGAATCCCTGAGGATGATCCACGAAATCCAGGCGTCATAGCTGACAATGTCGGTGATAATGTTGGAGATGTTGCAGGTATGGGTTCAGATATTTTTGAATCTTACTGTGGATCTATAATAGCGTCGATTGCAATAGCCTCCACAATAAGTTTATCAATAATAGATGTCCTCGGTCCTAGGCAATCACTTATGTTTTTACCGCTGGCTCTTGCATCAGTCGGATTACTCTGTTCTATCGCAGGTATATTTATTGTAAAGCTACTCGCCAAAAGTACATCAACAGACAAGATAAGTGGAGCATTAAGGGGAGGTACTTTCTCTGCAGCAATAATATTTATCACGCTATCTTATTTTATAATTTCCATCTTAGATCTGAATTCCAATATTTGGTTAGCTGTACTAGCTGGTGCAGTGGGAGGAGTTATAATTGGATTAGTAACAGAATATTATACAGGTGGCTCGCCAGTGAGGAAAATTGCTAAACAAGGTGAAACTGGCTCAGCGACTGTAATAACATCTGGCTTGGCTACTGGTCTAGAGTCTGTCGTAGTGCCAATCTTGTCAATTGCTGTCATAATTTTCATCTCTAATCAATTTGCTGACCTCTATGGAGTCGGGATAGCGGCTGTTGGAATGCTAGCAACGGTAGGGATAACAATGGCAATTGATGCTTATGGCCCAGTGGCTGATAATGCAGGTGGTATAGCAGAAATGGCTGGACTGGGAGAAGAAACTAGAGAAATAACTGACAGTCTAGATGAAGTTGGCAACACTACGGCTGCGATTGGTAAAGGTTTCGCGATAGGCGCAGCAGCTCTGGCAGCTTTAGCAATTATTACAGCATTTGTCCAAGAGGTTAATCATCATTATGCTGCCCAAGGAAAAGATAATATTCAATTGTTGTTAACGGATACCAGAGTTTTAATTGGTATATTCATTGGTGGAATGATACCGTTTTTAGTTGGCTCACTTACAATAACTGCTGTTGGTGACGCTGCTTTCGAAATGATCACTGAGATCAGAAGACAATTTAGAGAAATTCCTGGTTTATTAGAGGGAACAGGTAAACCAGATAACAGCAGATGTGTAGAAATTGCAACTACAGCTGCCTTAAAAAAAATGGTTTTACCTGGTGCGATTGCGATTTTTGCACCAGTAATTGTCGGATTTAGTTTTGGTCCTGAGATGCTTGGTGGACTCTTGGGTGGAGGGCTTTTAAGTTGTGTGCTACTAGCCTTGACAATGTCCAATGCTGGTGGTGCATGGGATAATGCTAAGAAGTATGTTGAACAAGGAAATCTTGGCGGCAAAGGATCTGAAACCCATAAAGCTGCTGTAGTTGGAGATACAGTTGGTGATCCACTCAAAGATACTTCTGGGCCTTCAATGAATATTTTAATAAATGTCATGGCAATTGTTAGTCTTGTAATAGCACCACTTTTATAATTAACAAGGGGGTGATGATGAACATACTTTTTTTAGGTGCACCTGGTTGCGGGAAAGGCACACAATCAAAAATTCTTATTGAAAAACATGGAATACCACAAATATCTACAGGTGATTTACTTCGTGAAGAGATGAGTGCCAAAAGCGACTTGGGTGAAAAAATTAAAAGCATAATGGCAAAAGGTGAGTTCGTAGATGATGAACTTGTTCTATCATTAGTGTCAAAAAAAATAGAGAGTGATGAATGCAAAAGTGGATTTATACTTGATGGATTCCCAAGAAATCTTGAACAAGCTAAAAGTTTAGATGTTTTGCTAGAAAAGTTGTCTCGATGCATCGATCATGTTCTTTATATTGATGTACCCGATGAAGTTTTAATTGAGAGATGTACAGGAAGGTTGCTCTGTGATACGTGCGACTATATTGGAAATAAGGATAGAGGAGAAAATATAGGGGATCCATGTCCTGTAGCTGAGGGCACATTATATCAAAGAGAAGACGACCGTGAGGAAACAGTCAGAAATAGACTAGAAGTATTCAAAGATCAAACTGAGCCAATCATAGAGTTTTATGAGGGAAAAGGAACGTTGAAAAAATTAATAGGTGGAAATGATCCAAAATTATTAGCCAGTAAAATCAGCGAAATAATCAACATATAATTCAAAGAAGTTTTGAAAAATAGTCAATTCTGATAAAATCTTAGTGATTGATAATTTATGAAGATGTTACTAAGAAATTACGTGTGTATAACAGTATTCGCTCTGTCGGGTAGCGCATCAGCTAACTGGTTCGAGTCAATGACTGGCATAGATTTGATTAATAAAATCAAAGACACAGCTAATATAATTCCTGAACCTTACCAAATCCCTATTACTCAAGGAAGTCTTATCCCAGAGGAAAATATCCTTCGATTAGAAGCTGGTCTTAGTAAAGAACAAGTACGGTTTTTGTTAGGTTCCCCATCATTCATAGACGCATTCCATGCAAACAGATGGGATTATGTTTATTTTTCTCGAAAAAATGAGGAGGTTAAAAATATTGCAATTATCTTTACTAATGAGAAAGTTAGAGAAGTTATCATTGGTGACAAAAGTGTCAATGATATTAATAATCTCAACTCTGAAACATTAGTAAAAAACTTACCAATACTCAAAATACAAGATTCGAACGAGAGGCCCTCTCAAGAGATTTTAGTGGCGAAGAGAGAAGATTTTCTCACATTAAGAACGATAAATAAATTACCAGTATGTATAGACGATGAATTTGAGAGTTACGAGTTACAACGTACCCTAGTCCAGGCGGACGAAGATACACTCGAGGTTAGATCTGACGAGCAAAATCAAGGTGAGGATGGAGTGTTTTATGCACAGGGCAACGTAGAAATTGAACGAAAGGACGATTTGGTAAAATCGGATAAAGCACAATATGATGGGGAGACTGGGGTACTTTTTGCTGAGGGTAATGTAAGGTATCTCACAGAAGATCTGACGTTATACGCAGACAAAGGTGGTTATAACAGTCAAAATGATACGGTTAATTTTTCTTCCACAAGTTTTTATTTCCCAGATCAAAAAAAACCTGGGAAAGGCATGGCAGAGGAGATTCTAATTGATGATGATGGCATTGTGTACATGACACCCAGTAGTTATACAACATGCTCAATAAGTAATCCTGATTGGGAATTTTCCTCATCAAAAACTATCCTCTATCGAGACTCAGACCGTGGTCATGCATATAACATTTTTTTGAAATATAAGGGTGTGCCTGTATTGTATTCTCCTTTTGTGAGTTTTCCTCTAAGTAGAGACCGACATAGTGGCTTTTTACTTCCTTCTATTGGTAGCTCTGGTGAGAGTGGAACAGTATTCTCAACACCCTACTACTTAAATCTCTCAGAAAATTTTGACCTAACAATCACACCAACAAATTATTCTGGGCGAGGGCAAATGTTTGAGGCTGAATTTAGATATAAAAGTGAAAATAGCGATACAGTAATTGAACTAGCCAACCTTAATAATGATGACATCTATCGTGATAATCGGCATGCATACTTTATTCGAGACTCAAGAATATTTAAAAACACACTTGTACAAAAAAATAATACTTGGAGAGGAACACAAATATCCTCGTCTATTAATGTAGGAGGAATATCAGATATCAAATATTTTGATGACTTTTCAAATACTGTGTCACGAGTAGGTAGAACTCACATCACACGAGACATAGTGCTCGAGAGACTAGACTATAATGATTACGGATATTTTAGAACATCAATTGCAGCAACAGATTATCAACTTGCTAAGGAGAACTTAGTTGAGCAGTATAGTGTGCTACCTAGGGTTAATTTTGAATATAGAAGTGAGAGGTTAGATAGAAGCTTAAATTATAATTTTAATGGAGAGATAGCTGACTTTGATCACACTTTGCCTCAGAAAACTACAGGTTTAAGGATGGTGCTATATCCATCAATTGAATATCCAATATCAAATCCTGGATGGGAAATGAATACAAAATTCGGCATTAGACATAGCAATTATGACCTATCAGCAAATGATTCCGGCGCTAGTAAAACGAGTATATCCAAAACTTTTCCGATATTCAGCATGAGGGGCAAAATGATATATGAAAAAATGTCAACCAATAATATTCTTCAGACACTCGAGCCGGAAATGTATTTTCTTTATATTCCTGCAGGAAATCAAGATGCTATTCCAATATTCGATTCAGGAGATATTGACTTTAAATATAACCTGTTCTCTGAAAATAAGTTCTATGGACAAGACAGGGTCAACGATGCTAAACAAATAACTCTTGCTCTATCATCAAGCATGATCAATACCAAAAATGGCAATGAGTTGCTAAGGGCTACGATTGGACAGATTTTCTATCTGGATGACCGCTCGGTAAATATAAATAATAGTGAAACGAACAGCAAAAGTACATCAAACATACTTGGATTAGTAAATGCAAGACTCGATGATAATTGGAAATTAAGTGGTTACACTGAATTCAACCCACATGGAAACTATGGTGAAAAAAATCAAATACGTCTATCTTATAAACGCCCATATGGGAAGCAAAATCAAATATTCAATACTAGCTATAGATTTAGTAGAGGTGAACAAGAGGAAGTTGATTTCTCTGCAGTGCTTCCATTCAATAGTAGAACTTCAATCATTGGGAAAATCAACTATTCATTTAATAATAGAAGAAGTAATTCCGAAGATGTTCTTGAAAAGATGATAGGTGTAGAATATGAGAGTTGTTGCTATGGTATAAAGGTGGTTGCACGAGAATTCTGGAATGGTGTAAAAGTAGATGATGTCTTATATTTTGAATTCCTACCAAAAGGAATAGCAACATCTGATAATAGAACAGCTGAACTTTTGAGAGATGGTATTCTTGGATATCAGGATAAATTTGACTATTAAAATGTTAGAGAAAATTCGAAAATACTTGTTTCTTCTTCTGATTGCACTACCCTTCATTGCCCACGCCTATGATGATCGGATCATTGTCGTAGTAAATGATAGTGTGATCCTAAAATCAGAAGTACAGCATGCGATAAATAATTTGTCCCAGGAAGAAATCACAAAAGAATATAGTACATTGAGTGAAAGAGAGATTATAGATAAGGTTATCGAAAAAATGATAGAGAGAGAACTTATTCTACAAGCTGCAGAAAGATATGACATAAATATTTCAGATATTGCACTTGAAAACAAAATTCAAGAAATAGCTAATAAGCAGAATGTTACAACGAATGAATTAAGGAATCTTATAATTAGCAATGGTTTGGATTACCAGACATATATCAAAAAATTGAAAGATGAAATGACAATGGATGCGCTATTTGTATCTCAATTCTACTCTAGAGCGAATGTAACTGAAGAAGAGGTTGATAATTTCATGGCAAGAGAGAAAATAAATGAACAAGGTAATATCCAATATGAGATTTTAGAGTTTGTTATTAATGATGAAGAAAAAAATATTGATAGAGACTCCATAGACAAAATACACTCATATGTGACGAAGACAGACTTCACAAAAACCAAAGAAAAGTATAACCAGTATGACATAAAGATTAGAAATTTAGGAGTTGTGAACACAGACAACCTACCTAGTCTCTATATTAATGCACTCAAAAATATTAATCCTGGAGAATATACAGAAATTATTAGGAGTTCAAAGGGATATCATATTTTGAGAGTATTATCTGCCAAAAATCAGAGTATAGCTTACATAGATGAGTATAAAGTTAGACATATACTAATAAAGCCAGATCCCATGACATCCGACAGAGAAGTCAAAGAAAAACTCTTTGAACTTAGAAATAAGATATCAAGCGTAGAAGAGTTTGCGGATAATGCCAAAAAGTACTCTACAGACCTTGCCTCTGCGTATAATGGTGGAGATTTGAACTGGCAACGATCAAAAAATTTAGTTGCAGAGTTCTCCTCTGTGATGGAGAATACTCCCTTAAACACCATCAGCGACCCTTTCTCAACACAGTTTGGCTGGCATATACTATACGTAGAAAATAAAAGAACAGTCGATGATGCAAGATCTATTATAAGAAATAATGTAGCTAATACTATTAGAGCCAATAAGGCCAAACGAGAAAAAGATAATTGGAAAGCAAAATTGAAAGATCAAGCATTTATAGAAATTAAGGAATTTTAGATTGAAAAAAATATTAATCACGCTAGGTGAGCCAGCAGGTATAGGTCCAGATTTAGGCGTGTTACTTTCTGAAAAATATTTAGATAAAAAGACTATAATTATCGCAGACCCTACTCTTCTAGAACAAAGTGCCAAGAAAATTAAAAGAAAAATATCTCTTAATATACTCGACAATATAGATTCTGAACTTATTAGTGGCAAAGGTTGTATAAATGTTCTTCCAGTTGAACTGAATATAAGAAATACTCCTGGAAAATTAAACCCTAAAAATGCAGGTTATGTCATCAAAACAATCCAACTTGCAGCTGAATTATGTAAACAAGGATATGCTGGCGGGATGGTGACAGGACCTATAAGCAAGTCTGTTCTTAATAAGGGTGGTTTTAAGATATCTGGTCACACCGAATTTTTAGCTGACATTTGTAATTGTAAATCTGTAATGATGCTCATGAATAAAAAATTGAAAATCGCGCTTCACACTACACATATCCCGTTAGATGAAATATCAAAATATATAACTAAAAGATCAATCAGTGAGACAGTAAAAATAATTAATCATGATATGAAAATGAAGTTTAAGATTAAAAAACCCAAAATTTTAATGACAGGACTTAATCCTCACGCGGGCGAAGATGGGATGTTAGGAAAGCACGAATCAGAAATCCTTGAGCCAACTATTGACAAACTCAATGCTGAGGGTATTCTAATTGATGGGCCTGTACCAGCAGACACTGCATTCTTAAAGAAAAATGTTACCGAATATGATGTTATTTTAACTATGTTTCATGATCAAGGATTACCAGTCATCAAATTTGATAACTTCAAAACAACAGTAAATATAACACTTGGTTTGCCAATAATTAGAGTGTCAGTAGATCACGGTACAGCTCTAGACCTCGTTGGTACGGGAAAAGTTGATGTGTCTAGTTTTGTAGAGTCCATAAAGGTAGCAAAAAAAATAAGCAATGCATAAACACAAAAAATCTCTCGGTCAAAACTTCCTTATCGATAAAAATGTAATAAATAAAATTCTAAACAAGGTGTCACCCTTGATTTCAGATAATTTTCTTGAAATTGGACCTGGAGATGGAGCGCTAACCTACCCTCTAATTAATAAAATTGCTAAGCTACTCGTTATTGAAAAAGATCGAAGACTATCAATTAAGCTGAGTGAATCATTCAATGAGAATAATAAAATCACTGTCGTAAATTATGATGTGCTGAAAATAGAATTGGAAAAATATGTTAACGGTAAGATAAGAGTAATCGGTAATTTACCATATAACATTGCAACTGAAATAATTTTCTTTCTACTAAAATCTAAAATTAAAATCCAAGATATACATGTTATGCTTCAAAAAGAAATGGTTGATAGGATATCAGCTCGACCAGGGAATAAACAATATGGTCGAATTAGTGTTATGGTGCAAGCTAATTACGAAGTGACTAAATTATTCGACATTTCGCCAAACGTATTTGAGCCAAAACCAAAAGTGTGGTCATCGTACATGAGGTTAATTCCAAAGCAAGCAGTGTTCATCGATGATAATCATAGAGAGAATTTTAAGAAAATCGTCACTCAAGCATTTGTATCAAGAAGAAAAATGATTAAGACATCACTAAAAGATAGCATCTCATTAAATGAGATACATCATATTATTGGTGATGAGAGAACAAGACCTGAACAGCTGAGTTATAATCAATTTATCGAGATAGCGAAATATGTATAAAAAAAATCTACTCTTCGAAGCATTATTGAAGAATATACTCTACATATTGTTTCTTTATTCAATATATAATTATTTTATCTTTTTCAAGTGGTATCTTGGTGACACGCAAATGATTATAGAAAATGTATACTACTTGTCACTTAAATCTTCGATCCCACTATTTTTATTTGTTTTTTTTATACATATTTTTTTTCATAAAAATGAAATTGATGCAGCTCAGGTCATTTCATTTCCACCAATAATCTTCCTCTTTTCATCAAATTGTGGCTTCATGTTAGCAACCACTAATATGTATTATTTGCAATTATATAAAATACCTGAATTTTTTGATCTATTAAGGAGTGATGTAGCAGGGCTAATATTTATTATTATAGCTGTGATCATCATATCTAGTGCTCTAAGAAAATTTAAGTCAAATTCAGAGGACCCTAATCCAACTTCAAGTTCGACTCAAATTTTTTCTGATGGTATCTACAAATACACTCGTAACCCTATGTATCTAGGACTGATTTTATTTCAGATTGGTTTAGGAATGATTCTGAGTATGGTGCACATAATATTCTTCACATTATTCACTTACTTAGTTTATCGCTATGGCGTCATACAGAGAGAAGAAGTGTACCTGAGTCAGAAATTTGGCGAATCATACAAACAATATATGCAGAAAACCGGAAGATGGTTCTAAATATTATTGATTTATGATAGCGATAATAGATAATATCTAAGATATGAATGATTACCTACTTGAAATATTAAGATGTCCTAAGTCAGGCGGTAAATTAGAACTCGACGAGGATAAAATGGAACTTATTTGCAAAGAATCTAAACTAGCATACCCGATAGTTGATGGAATACCAATTATGCTCTTGAATGAAGCAAGAGAGTTAAAGGAGGATACAGATGAAAATTAAAATTGGATCAAAAATAAAAAACTTTGAAGTTGAATCGACAGTACCCAATAAGAAAAAATTCTCAGATTTTCTTGATAAAAACTTAGTTCTCTACTTTTACCCTAAGGATATGACTCCTGGGTGTACCACAGAGAGTATTGAGTTCAATGATAGCATTACAAAATTTAGAAGAGCTGGGTGGGATATCGTTGGTATTTCAAGAGATTCTATTAAATCGCATGAGAAGTTTATCGATAAATACAATTTTAAATTTCCTCTGATTTCTGATCCCGATGAAAAAATATGTAAATTATTCGATGTTATTAAAGAAAAAAGTTTATATGGGAGAAAATATATGGGGGTCGACAGAAGTACATTTCTTATTGATAAAAAATCAAAAGTGGTGGCAATTTGGAATAATGTTAAGGTTAAAGGCCACGTAGAAGAAGTTCTCTCAACAATTAGGGAGATGAAATAATGGAAATAGTAGCTGGTCTTTTATTAATTATGGTGATCCTAACTTTGATAAATGGTATTGTATTTTTTAAAACATTAATAAAACTTCAAAAAGAAAACAACGACCTTATCAAAAAACTTTTGAATAAAGAAAAATCAAATAATAAGCCCACAGCAATGCCGTCCGCTGATCTAGAAAAATTAAAATATGAATACATGCATAAAAGGAAGTTTTGATGACTGATACAATATTCTCTAAAATAATAAACAAAGAGATCCCTGCTGATATTGTGTATGAAGACGAAAAATGTATCGCTTTTAATGACATAAGCCCTCAAGCTCCAACACATATCTTGGTAATACCAAGGAAAGGCATATCAAAATTATCAGAATCACAAGAGACTGATAAAGACTTACTTGGTCATTTGATGTTATCTGCAACACA
>CETL01147604.1_pt1 | contig 24071 bp, 24 predicted proteins | sample 356371 | NCBI WGS metagenome assembly CETL01 (sample SAMEA2622518, study PRJEB7988) | marine metagenome | biome: marine biome (ENVO:00000447); feature: surface water layer (ENVO:00002042); material: "saline water (ENVO:00002010), including plankton (ENVO:xxxxxxxx)" | depth 5 m | reverse complement strand
CATATAAAAAAATTAAAGTTTAATATCATTATTTTGCAAGTATTAAATAATATAACTTTAAATTAAGTATATGACATTAAAACCTAAAACTATTGTTTTATTCATCTTGTTGATTTTATTTGGGACTATTTTGTTCTATAGTAATATTTTGCAATATCCAATAAATTGCAAGGATGATGATTTTGTTTTAAATATTCCTGAGAATGCGACAGCTGATTATGTTTGTAGCGTCCTTGATAGCTCTTCGTGCATTAATGGAAGTTTATTTAAAATAGCTATGTATGCTACTTTAAGCGAAAGAAAAGTAAAGCCTGGATTGTATAGTTTAAAAGGAATCAGGACTATACGTGACTTAGTTATACTTATAACCTCTATTTCAAACGATAGGAAAAGAGTAACTATATATGAAGGGTCCAATTTTCGGGATATTGCAAAAATGCTTGAAAGTCAACTTAATATAAGTAGTGATAGATTTATTTCTTTATGTTATGATAAAAACTTTATTAAAAGTCTGGGTATCGATTTAGATATACCTTCACTTGAAGGGTTTTTATATCCAGATACATATGTTTTACTAAAAACTTACAATGAAAAAGATATAATAAAAATTCTAACTAAGAGATTCATGGATGTCTATAATAAAGAAATTTATCAAATGGACAGTAATATGAGTATCCTTGAAATAATGTCATTAGCTTCAATTATTCAAGGGGAAGCTATGATTGTAGAAGAAATGCCTATAATTTCATCGGTTTATCATAATAGACTAAAAAGAAAAATGAAGTTAGAAGCTGATCCAACAGTTCTTTATTTCATGAATTTAGAAGATTTAGAAAACTTTAAGAAGCATTCTGGAACAAAAAAATCTACAAGAATTTTTAAAAAATATAAAAAAATGAAAAGTCCATATAATACATACTTAAATTATGGACTTCCATCAGGTCCAATAAATAATCCTGGATTAGAAGCAATTAAATCAGCTATTAATCCAGCTCAGACTGAAAAGAAATATTATTATTTTGTTGCAGATGGTTCTGGAGGACATATTTTTACGACTACATTAAAAGAGCATAAGAGAGCAATTAGAAAAATTCGAAATGGATATTAAAAGTTTAAATGATAGACAAAAAAATGCTGTATTAACAATAGGGGGACCTATGTTAGTGTTTGCAGGGGCAGGTAGTGGAAAAACTAGAGTGCTTACTTATAAAATTGCCTATTTAATTCAAGAAATTGGAATGTTGCCAGAAAATATTTTAGCTGTCACTTTTACAAATAAAGCAGCACAAGAAATGAAGTCACGTGTTCATGATTTAGTTGATGTAGATTTAAGTGGTATAACAATTGGTACATTTCATTCAATTGGTGCGATGATTTTAAGAAAAGAAATAGGTAGATTAGGATGGGACTCAAACTTTACAATCTATGACCAGACCGATTCTAAGTCTTTAGTTAAAAATATTATTAAAGATTTAAATTTAGATTTAAAAATGTATGATCCCAAGTCAACATTAATTAAGATCAGCATTGCAAAAAATAGTATGCAATCATTTGAAACACTTATTAAGTCTTCAAAAAATATTCATGAGGAAAAAATAGCTCAAATATATAAGGAATATGAACAGAATTTAAAGGGTAATAACTGTTTAGATTTTGATGATTTGTTGGTAAAACCTTTAGATTTGTTTAATCAGTTCCCAGAAGTGTTAAACAAGTATCAAAATAAATTTAAATATATTTTGGTAGATGAGTATCAAGATACAAATAAACCACAATTTGAATTTATAAAATTATTATCAGAGCTTCATAAAGACGTTTTTGCTGTTGGAGATGATGATCAATCAATCTATGGATGGAGAGGAGCAGATATATCAAATATTTTGAACTTTCAAAATACATATGCTGATTCAAAGATTGTGAAACTTGAAGAAAATTATCGTTCTACTCAAAATATACTTGAAGCAGCATGGTCGGTAGTATCTAGAAATCAGAATAGGGCAGATAAGAAGCTTTGGACTAAAAATGATACAGGTGATAAAATACGTTTAATTGATGCGTTTAATGAAAAAGATGAGGCATTAAGAATTATTAAAGATATTTCTGAAATTAAAAAAAATAAAGATGTTTCATATGATGATATTTTAATTTTATATCGTACAAATGCTCAAAGCAGGGCTATTGAAGATGCATTTATAAAAAATGGAATTTTATATAATGTTGTTGGAGGAGTAAAGTTTTACGATAGAAAAGAAGTGAAAGATTTACTTGCTTATTTGAAGTTAATAAATAATCCTAAAGATACGATAAGTTTTGATAGAATTGTTAATTTTCCTGCAAGAGGAATAGGTAAAACATCTTTAGATAAAATTCATAAAAAAATTGATTCCTCAGATAATTTAATTGAATGTATTTTAGACTTAAAAGACCTTGGGGTAGGTAAAAAACAAACTAAATCAATTAATGAATTTTGTAATTCAATTAATTTTTACAAAAAAAGATTTGATAATGAGTCAATTTCTATTGTTGTCAAAGACTTAATAGATGAAATGAAAATTAGAGAATTTTATAAAAATCAAAATACTTCTGAATCAGAAGAGCGATGGTTAAATATTGAAGAATGTATTACAGGAATTGTTGAGTATGAAAATAGTAATGAAAATCCACAACTAAGTGAATATTTAGAAGAGGTTTCTCTTTTTACTGATTTAGATTCAATTAATGAACAACATGATAAAGTTACAATGATGACTATTCATGCATCAAAAGGTCTTGAATTTGATTATGTATTTATTGCTGGTTTAGAAAAAGGTTTATTTCCAATTGAGAGAATTTTTGAGGAAGAAAATTTAGAAGAAGAAAGAAGATTGTTTTATGTTGCTATGACAAGAGCACAAAAGAAAGTTGTACTTAGTTATGCTAGGTCAAGAAGACGTTTTGGAGGAGAACCTATTCCAACAACTAAATCTAGATTTATACAAGAAATTCCTGAAAATTTGATTGATAATTTTATGGCTAGTAATCAAGATTTTATATCAAATAATTCTTTTAATGACTTTGAATTTGATTTGAAAACAGGTAATATCGTTTATCATAAAATTTTTGGTAAAGGTAAGGTTGAAAGGATAGATGGAAGTGGTAGTAAAGCAAAGATAACAATTTTATTTTTTAATAATACTAGAAAGAAATTAATTTATAAATATGCAAACCTGGAGATAATCGAATGAAAGTGAAAACTAAACACATAAAAATTTTTAAAGAAGCGTTAAAAAAAGAAAATTTAAAGTTTACCAATCAAAGATTTATTGTATTTGAAACTTTAGTAGGTAATGAAGGACATTTTGATTGTGAAGATATAATTCAAATGATTAGGAAAAATGGTAGGAAAGCCTCTAGAGCAACAGTTTATAGAACATTAGATATTTTGGTAAAGTATGATTTAGCGAGTAAATTTGTTTTAGATGATGGTATAGCAAGATATGAACACCAAATCAGTAGAGATTTTCATGATCATATGATTGATATTGAAACAAATGATATAATTGAGTTTCATTCAAATAAACTTGAAAAATTAATTTCAGAAATTGCAAAAGAGAGTGGATATGAAGTTGTTAAGAATATTCATCAATTATTTGTAAAAAAAATAAAAAAATAAAAGGACATGAAATTCCTTAATATTGATGAGCTAAAACTTGGTGAATATATAAATGGATATTATTTGTGTAAAAAGAAATATATAAAAAAAACCAGATTGGGAGATTTTTATATTGATTTAATTTTAGAGGATTTTTCTGGTATTGTTAGAGCCAAAGTTTGGAATCATGTAGACCATTTTACTAAAAGAATTATTGAGAACGAAATTGTTGCAGTAAAAGGAATTGTTGTTGAGTTTAATAATTTAAATGAAATTAATATAGATTTTATTAATTCAGTTAAAAATAACTTTTATGAAGAGTATGGATATAATACATCATACATAATTGGAAAAAAGCCTAAGAATTTTTCAATAATAAAAAAGAATATAGTATCTAGAATAAATTCTCTCCCCAAAAAATATATTCACTTAATTAGAAGTATTTATAAATGTGAAAAAAATAAAATTGAATCAATTCCTATTAATAAAAAAAATTTTTTGATAAAAGGGGGTTTATTTAGTTACACCTATACATTATTGATGATTTTTGATTCTGTTAAAAAATATTATAGTGATATCGATCATGTAAAAATTACGATTGGCTTGTTGATAGGAAATATAGGATTCATTCGATATTATGATAATGATTTATTTAGTTTAACAATAGATGGCAAAGATTATGGTGATAAAATTCTTGGAGTTAATCTTCTTGTTGAGAGTCTCAGTCAGCATAAAGATTTTAATAACGATGAAATAGATTATTTAAAAAAATGTATTCTCCTTGATGATTATAAAATTACTGAAATAAGATTTATTAAAAATCTTATTATGCTAGGAGAAATTAAGAGTGTTTAATAAATCTTTATCATTTGCTTGGTTTTCTTTAAATTATTATTAACAAACTAAATACCTAAATGAATATTATGAGTTATATTTTATGTTTTGTTTTAATATTTTTAGGAGCATTGTCGAGGCTCATTGATCATGCACCTAATTTTACTCCAGTAATTGCAATTGCCATAATGTCAGGCATGTTTATCAAAAATAAATATATTATGGTAATTCCTCTAAGCATATTGCTATTATCAGATTTATTCTTAGATTCATATCCATTAGCCTTAGCTTTTTGGGTTTACTCACCAATAATTTTTGTTTGTTATTTGGCATACTTATCTAAAAGCAATGGACTAAATATTATTAAATTTTCAATTTTTGGTCCTGTTGTTTTCTTTTTTGTGAGTAATTTTGGTGTTTGGTTTATAGGAGGTTATCCCAAAACTCTTGATGGTCTAATCGCATGTTATACTATGGCTATACCTTTTTTTAAGAACACTTTATCATCAACAATAATTTTTAATGCCATGGTTGTTACTATATATGTATCAGTTAAAATATTATTGAAGCAGAGTAAAATAAAAAAAATTTTTGATATCTAAAACCCTCTTAAGATTTCTTATCTATTTATCATTTTTATACTCTTATAATGGTATAACATATAATTTTTCTAATAATTATATTACTAATGATTATATAAATGTTGATCTAGAATCTCATAATAAAACCATCTATTATTTTGATTTTTATAATCCTTTTTTACCAGTGGACGTAGAATGTATGAATTTCAAATTAGATGGTTCGATGATGTATCCTTTAGCTAATACTATCCCAAAAAAAATTCATTTTGGTTTGAGTGATTCTTTAAGTATGAGTCAAATATCTTTTATTCAAGATCATAGCAATAGATTTTATGATACAGGTGTTGCTTTAAAAACCAAAACTGTTGATGATAGAAAGTCAATTATTCAGGTAGAATCTAAATCAATAAATAGTTTAAACTATAATAAAAAATTTATTGTTTCAATTAATAGAAAAAAGGCAAGGTCTTATTTGGATTTTGGTTATATGTACACTGATGAAAATATCTTCACACTCTTAAATAATGGATTGAATTACAACAGAGAACTTGAGTCATTTAATACTAAATTATATTTTGATTTTAAAGGTTCTGAAAAGTTAAAACTATCAAATCAATTTAATACTCAAATTGCAAATTATAATAAATTTTCATCTTATGGAGAATTAAATTTTTTATCAAAAAATCTATGGAATAAGTTAAACCTAACACACACTTTTGACAAAGTTGTACTCAACCTTTCATATAATTTCAAATACATTAATACAGATATTGATTATAGTAATGAATTTTTTATCAAAAGTAATATTCATAAAATTTCTTCTGTATTGTTAATACCTTATGGTAAACATTCAATTTCTTTTGGAATAGATAAGTTTAATAGTTCAAAAACTTTTTTTTCTTTTTTATATAATTTTTCTTTAGAAAAAATTTCATTAATAGCATCATTAGAAAATAATGAATTTTTAAAAATATATGATTCAGGTAATAACCTTATTCCAAATATTAATCTAAATAAACATTTCATTAAAGCATCAAAAATTGAATTGAATCAAAAAATTAGTAAATTTCAAAACTCAATGACTTTTGGGAAAAATGAGATTAAAAACACAAATAAGGACTTTTCATATTTTTATTATTTACTGAAAAGTAAAATTAAATATAATTCATTTAAGATAGATCTCAAATATGGTAATTATGATAGCCAAGAAATTTTAATAAATAATTACTTAAATATAGGATTGACCTTTTTATCTGATTCTAGAAAAAAAAGATTTAAGCCTTTTTGGTCTATTTCATTTAATCATTTGAATATTAATAATAATTTTTCTTTTTCTAATAATGAATTAGATTTAATTTCCTATACAAATTCATCTATTTCAAAAATTCAAGTTTTTGATGGTGAAATTGGATTAATTTTTGAAGATTTCAAAATATCATTTATAAAAGAAAATATGCTTAAAAATTACATGTTTTATTCAAACGATATGAATTCGAGTTATGATTTTACACCTTTGAATAACATAAGTACTTATTTAATTAATGTTATTTGGATTTTTAGGGACTAAATATGAAAAAAATATTATTAATTTCAGCTACATCTAAAACAAACTATGATTTATCTAAGGAATTGAAAAAATTGTTAGTTAATGACTTTTCAGGTATTGATGTAAAAATAATTTCTTTAGAGGATTATGAACTTCCTCTGTATACAGCAAAAAATTCCACTTTAAACGATAAAAAAAGTCTAAATAATATTCGAACTATTACGGATTATCTTGTAGAAAGTGATGGTGTGATTTTTGCAGGTCCTGAATATAATGGTTCAATACCTCCAATTTTAGTAAATACCATAACCTGGATTTCAACAACAACAGAATATTGGAGAGATGCTTTTTTAAATAAAATTGGACTTATTGTCACTTCTAGTGGAGGGGGAGGTAACAAGTTTTTATTGACTCTGAAAATTCAGTTAGAACATTTAGGGATGGTAGTAATGCCAAGGAATATAACAATTAATAATTCATCTCCTCTAAAAAAAGATTCTGCAAAAAAAATATTAAAACAATTTGTAAACCTTGCATAAATTACATACGTTGTTTACATATTTTTTTTAATAAAAGGAGTAATTTTATGTCAGGTAATACAGTTGATTTTAAGCAGGATTCTTTTAAGAAAGAAGTTTTAGACTCAGAAAAACCTGTTTTAGTAGATTTTTGGGCTGAATGGTGTGGCCCTTGTAAAATGTTAACCCCCACAATTAATGAAGTCGCTGATGATTACAAGGATAAGGCGGTTATTGGAAAGCTTAATGTAGATGAAAATCCAACAATTGCTGCAGAATATGGCATAAGGAGTATTCCTAGTCTACTATTTTTTAAAGGCGGAAAAGTTCAAAAACAAATCATGGGTGCTGTTGCTAAAGAAGAAATATCTAGTGCCCTAGATGAATTAATTTAAACAATGAAACGAAAAGTAATTATAATTGGAACAGGCCCAGCTGGTTTTACTGCAGCTCTTTATGCAGGTAGAGCAAATATGGAACCTTTAATTTTTGAAGGACCTCAGCCAGGAGGTCAATTAACAATAACAACTGATGTTGAAAACTATCCTGGTTTCCCAGATGGCGTAATGGGGCCAGAATTGATGGAGCTCTTTAGAGAACAAGCTAAACGATTTGGTACTGAGACTTTGACTCAAATGGTAGACAAAGTGGATCTTTCTCAGAGACCATTTAAAGTTTATTCTGGTGATAAAGAATATATAGGTGATTCTATAATCATTTCTACGGGTGCATCAGCAAAATTATTGGGATTAGAATCCGAAAAGAGACTAATGGGTTATGGAGTGTCAGCATGCGCAACATGTGATGCTTTCTTTTTCAAAGATAAAAAAGTCTTTGTAATTGGTGGAGGAGATTCTGCAATGGAGGAAGCAACTTTCCTAACTAAATTTGCATCATCCGTAACAATTGTTCATCGAAGAGATTCATTTAGAGCTTCAAAAATAATGCAGGATAGAGCACTTTCTAATGACAAAATAGATGTAATATGGAATTCTGAAGTCGTTGATCTTATAGGAGATGAAAAAGATAAAGGTTTAGAAAAAGTGATACTCAATAATGTTCTTACAAACGAAAAAACAGAGCATTATGTTGATGGACTTTTTTTAGGAATAGGGCATTCGCCAAATTCAGTTTTATTTAAAGACTATTTAGATCTTGATGAAAAAGGATATATTATTACTAAACCTGACAGCTCAGAAACATCACTTGAAGGTGTTTTTGCTGCTGGTGATATTCAAGATACAAAATACATGCAAGCTATCACAGCAGCTGGATCTGGATGTATGGCAGCAATGGATGCCGAACGATATTTAGAAGAACTTGAATAAAAATATTACTTTACGTTTTTTATATTTATAAAAAGGTAAAAAATGAAAATTATTATTTTAAGTAATGGTCCTGGACTAAAAGAGGTCGTTACTCTATATGGCCATTCTTCTGAATGGATTCCAAATTCAATTACTGATAAAAACATATCTTTTGAAGTAATCAAAACGTATGAAACATCTAGTTTCAATATAGATAATGCTGATGGATTTATCATTACTGGAAGTAAATTTTCTGTTTATGATAATGAGAACTGGATTAAAGCCTTGAAGAATAAAGTAGATGTCATTCTAAATCTTGATAAACCGGTATTAGGTATATGTTTTGGTCATCAACTTTTAGCTGAATGTTTAGGAGGAAAAGTTGAAAAGAATTTATTAGGCTGGGAATTAGGCTCATACAATATTTCTTTAACACGCGATGGATTGAACTCTAAATTATTTAAATCATTTAATAATGGTGACTTTGTATATGAGAGCCATCAAGATGTTGTATCTATTCTTCCAAACAATGCTATTGAACTTGCTTTTTCTAATAAAGGAAATCAATCATTTTCTTATGGTGATAAAATTTTTGGAGTTCAATTTCATCCAGAGTTTAGCTATGAAGTAACCAGAAAGCTTATGGATTTAAGAAAGGATAGAGGTATTGTCATTGATAATGATCAACTATATGAATCAGTAAATAGTAAAAAAATATTAGATAATTTTATTGAGATTGTTAAGGAGAACAAATAATGAAAAAGCCAATTTTTAAGATTAAAGACTTATCCTACGAAAAAAATGATTTAAAAATATTAAATATTAAAAACTTTGAAATACATCGCTCTGCTTGTTATTTATTCAATGGGAATATGGCATCAGGAAAGACTTTACTACTGGATATTTTAACAAGAGGAAATTCAAAGTATAAAGGAAAAGTTGAATTTGAAGGAGAGAACTTTAATAAAATAAGTAAATCTAAATATTTATCTGAAATAATGTATGTCGAGCAAGCTTTCAAACCACCATATTTTAAAACTGTAAAGACTTATATAGAAAGTTTGGTTAATAAAAATGGTAAAAAGAAAAATTCAGAAAAAATTATAACAGATATTGTAAAAATTATGGATTTTAAATATATAATTAATGCTAAGATGAGAGATTTAACACCCGGCCAATTAAGATGGGTAGATATGGCTGCAAAAATTGCGTCCTTCCCAAAAGTACTTTTTATAGATGAAATTGAACTTCATTTAAATATGGTGAAAATTAAAAATTTATGTAAAATTTTGTATAGAAAAGTGAATTATGATGGGATAACTATAATTGCAACAACTCAAAATAAAGAATTCTTTGATAACTTGACATCAGTATGTATCAATATTAACCATGGGAGAATCACAAGTGTAAGGTCAAAGTATAAAAAAAGATAAATTTTAGAATCTATCTTTGTCCCATAAGTATTAAGGTTCCTTTCCAATCTTTTTCAGTTCCATAGTATTCATACTCTACATTTTTAAATCCATTTAATATGAACTTTTCTATCCAGTCATTAGTTGATAATGTTGATATATCAAGATTATAATCAGAACCCCAGTTTAAAGATGGTATATTTTCTTTATAGTGATCTATTCCAATAATAAGAATTCCATTTTCATTTAATCCATCTTTTGCAATTTTTTTAAATAATTTATTTATATTTTTTAAATAGTAGAATGTTTCCATACTGAAAATAATATCAAATTTTCTATCAAATTTATAATTCTCTAAATCAACTTTTTTAAATTCACCAATCTTATTTTTTTTCGCATTATTAATCATATTTACAGATCCATCAACCCCGAGTGCATATTCACATTTATATTTCTTACTTATCTTCCTTATAACCCATCCATTTCCACACCCTAAATCAAGAAAGCTAAAAGGGGCTTTGAATTTATTTGTTTTTTGACTAATAATTGATAGTATCCTGTTTACGGATTTTGAATGATTTAAAGCCATCTTTTCATCTCTGCCATCTTCTGCCCACTCATTAAAAGTTTTTATATTAATATTCATACTTTTTCAACAGCAAGTTTCCAATTTTCAAGATGTTGCTTTCTATTTTTATTTGAGATTTTAGATTTATATATTTTTTCTATTTTTTTATTTTTAAAAGCAACATTTGCATTGGGCCAGATTTTTGATTTCAAACCTGACATAATGCAAACCCCAACAGATGTGCTTTCAATATTATTTGGTTTAATAATTGTAACATCACTTATATTAGATTGAAATTGCATTAGAAAATTATTATTTGTTGCACCTCCATCAACATATAAATCTTTAATATTGTGATTAAAATCTTTTGATATAGCAGAAAATAAATCTTGTGCTTGAAATGCAATCGATTCTAATGCTGCTCTTATTATGTGTTTATAATTAGAATTTCTTGTTAATCCTGTTATCAAACCTTTTGTATCCGGTTTCCAATATGGTGCTCCTAGTCCAACAAATGCAGGCACAATGTATACCCCATTGGAATCATTTACTGACTCAGAAATTTTCTCAGTTTCTGAGGCTCTCCTTATCAGTTTAAGTTCATCTCTTAGCCATTGTATAATTGCACCTCCTATAAATACAGATCCTTCTATTGCATAGTTAGGTTTTCCCTTTTCATCTATAGATAAAGTAGTAATCAGCATATTTTTTGAATCAATACGATTTTTACCCGTATTCATCAAAAAAAATAATCCTGTTCCATATGTACATTTTGAATTACCTTTTTTAAAACATCCTTGACCAAATAGTGCTGCTTGTTGATCTCCAGCTACTGCATTAATAGGTAAGTTATATTTATGATATATGCCGTAATTATCAATAGAATTTTTAACTTTAGGAAGAATTTTTTTTGGTATCTTAAATAATTTAAGTAATTCCTTGTCCCATTTTTTATCGTTTATGTTATATAAAAGTGTTCTCGATGCATTTGTAAAATCAGTTAAATGTTTTTTTCCATTCGTTAGATTCCAAATAATCCAAGTATCAACTGTTCCAAATATCAGTTTATCATTTTCTAACAATTGCTTAGCACATTTAACATTATCAATAATCCATTTTAGTTTGGTTGCAGAGAAATAACTATCAATATATAATCCAGTTTTTATGAAAACTGATTTTTTTTCTTTTTTCAGGGATTTACAAAAGTCATTAGTTCTTTTACATTGCCAAACTATTGTGTTGTAAACTGGTTTGCCTGTTTTTTTATTCCATACAACAACAGACTCTCTTTGATTTGTAATGCCAATCGAGGTTATATTTTTTGTTAAATGTTTTTTAGTAATTTTGTCAACAGAAAATTCTATTTTATCTATTAGTTCAGTAGGATCATGTTCTACCCAATTTTCTTTGGGGTATATTTGGCTGAGTTCAGAATATTCTTTATCAATTATTTTAAGTTTATCATCAAATAGAATAACTGTTAATCCAGTCGTTCCTGCATCAATTGTCAGAATATATTTTTCCATATTTAAAAGTTTTAAAAAGTGATTTATTTGAACTTAATATAATACTATATTAAAATGTTATTTTGCTAAACAATTTATCTTTTTAAATGAAAAAAATAAACTTACTTATACTTTTATTTTTAAATATAATTATTAACTCTGAATTGCTATTTATGGAGCAGGATTTTTCTGATTTTGGAATTTCTTTGGGATTTGGAAACATGATAACTTGTAGTGATTGTGATGAAAATCAAAGGGATAGAGATTTTTATTTTGATAATTATTTAAATTTATCTTTTTTGGTTAAAGGCCAAAGTAAAATAAATTTTTTAAAATTACTCAATTATCCAAATATTAACACATCAAATTATGATTTATTATCAATAGAACATTATTTTAAAGATAATTCCTTTTTTGATATGAAATTCAATGTTTATTTTGATTTTATAAAGTCTCATCAAAATGATTATGAGAGATTTTCATATGGGTTAGGACTATCAAAAGCTTTAGATTCTAAGGATCTTGCATCATCATTTACAGTATCTGCAATTTTTTATTCTTATTCCTCAGCAGAATTATTGTCATTAAATGGAAACGGCTGGTACTTAGATTTGGCATTTCCAATTTACTTAAGAGTTTTACCTTCTGATAATATACCATCTAAATTTTCATATCTTTTTACTCCTCGTCTAATCTTTGATACGCAGGATATTAGTTTATCGCAAAAAAAAGCACTTTACTTTGATTGCAAATTCAACATTTTTGTTTTCATTTAAATAATATCTTTCATAAGTTTTTTTTTGTTATTAAATTAGACCGACTAGTCGGTTTGCTTTTATGCTTAACAAAACTAAAGATCTAAAAAAAAATAAAATACTTGATGCTGCACTCCAGATTTTTGTGAAAAAAGGTTATGCTGATACTAGAATGGATGATATCGTCAAAGATTCTGGTGTTAGCAAGGGTGCAATTTATCATTATTACAGCAGCAAAAAAGATTTATTTCTAGATTTAATTAACTTTTGGGAAGAATTTTATTTCCCTAATATTTTAGATAAAAAATATAGAAATAAGAAAGCTGCAGGTAAGCTGAGAGAAATTGCCAAAGATATTATTTTAACTTTTAAAGATAAGAAATATGTTTTTTTAGCAGAGTTAGAAATTTGGTCTTTAGCCAATCAAGATGAAGCTGTACGGTCTAAAACTAAAAAATTGTATACAAATTTAATAAGACTTTTTTCAAGTATTATTAGTGATGGTATAGAAAATAAAGAGTTTAAAAAAATAAATGTTAATATTGCAGCACTGTCAATTATGACGTCTTTACAAGGTGTTATATGGTTTAGTATTTTTGAAGAATCTAAGTTATCAGCTGAAGAATATTTAACTGAGGTAATGGAATTTATAATAATTGGTTTAAAAAAGTGAGGTACTCAAATGGAAGTTAAAGATATTACAAAAAATGAAGACAATTTTAATTTTGATGAATTGTTAGGAAATATAAATTTTAAAAAATTATATGGATTAGGTGGTGCCTTCTTGGTTTCTCCTTTGTCAGAATCAAAAACTTTTTCTAAAGAAATGTTTTCTGATGACCAAAAAATGTTTGCAGCTGCTGCATATGATTATGCTATAAAAAGAATGAGGCCTGTAAAAGACCAACTTCAAAAGTTAAATAAAGAATTGACACTAGAGATTTTCAAAGAATTAGGTGAGATGGGTTTTTTAGGTGTGGATATGCCTGAAGAGTATGGTGGATCTGATCTTGATAAAACTACGGCTGCAATTGTTGTTGACTACTTAGCATTTTCCGAATGTGCATCAATTATGGTTACACTTGGAGCTCATTCAGGTATTGGAGCATTACCAATAGTTTGGTATGGTAGCGAAGAACAAAAAAAGAAATATTTACCTAAAATAGCTACAGGGGAGTGGCTTGCAAGTTTTGCACTTACTGAACCGAATGCAGGTTCTGACGCAATGAATGGAGAGTCATCTGCTTATTTAAATGAAGAAAAAACTCATTATATCTTAAACGGCCAGAAAATTTGGATTACAAACGGTTCATGGGCTCATTCCTGTGTTGTTTTTGCCAAAGTTAATGGCAAGATGACTGCATTTATCGTAGATAAAGAATGCGAAGGCTGGGTTATTGGAGCAGAAGAAAAAAAACTTGGTATTAAAGGTTCTTCCACAGTTACAATGTATTTTGAAGATTGTAGAGTACCGATTGATAATGTTTTAGGCAAAGTTGGTCAGGGAGGTCATATTGCGCTTAACTGTCTTTATGCGGGAAGATGGAAGCTAGGATTTTCATCATCTGCTGGATGTATGAGTAGTATAAATAGTTCTTATAATTTTGCAAAAGAAAGAAAGCAATTTTCCAGATCCATACTAAAATTTGATATGATTAAAAATAAATTTGCTAATATGGTTGTAAGAACTTGGGAGTCAGATACTGTTAATTATGCTACTACAGGATCAATTGATCATTCAATAAGTAAGCTAGATAAAAATGATAAAGATTATTATGTTAAAGTTCAAAAAATAACAGAAGATCATGCAATTGAAGCAAGCATATCTAAGGTAATAGGTTCCGAGGCATTGGCTTACTGTGCTGATGAAGGTGTACAAATTTTTGGAGGCTCTGGGTACTGCGAAGAATACCCCGCTGCTGGTGTATATAGAGATGAAAGAATTAATCGAATTTTTGAAGGAACAAATGAAATTAATCGATTAATAATATCAGGAACTTGCCTTAAAAAAGCTATTCTAGAAGAATTGCCAATTAGAGACGTTTTATTTGAATCAAGAAATGGTATTAGTGATTCAAATAATTTTGATAAGCTGATAGCGCAAGAATCTATCGTTGTTGAATATTCCAAAAATTTATGTTTAAAAGTTCTAGATAATTTAATCAATCTTTATGGACAGGATTTTAAAAATAAACAGTGGCTAATTGAGCCTTTCGCAAATATTGTATCAAGTGTATTTATCATGCACAATTGTTTTCTGAGATATTTTCAACTAGATGAAGGTAATCATAAGAATTTAACATTACCTGTTATGAAACTATCTATTTGTCAGCAATTTCAAAAAGTTTTAATGAATACTAAATTAATAAATTCTCATATTTGTGAAAAAATGGAGTTTGAAAATGAAAATGAGAAATATGATTTTTGCAATGTATCAGATTCATTGAAATTAAATTATTTACCAAACGAAATATACTTGAAGAAAATAGTTGCAGATGATTTATATAAAAATGAAAAATATTATTTAAATACTTAGGAGATTATAAAGAAATGAATAATTCAGTTATTATAGATGGTGTAAGAAGTCCTATTGGATTGAAGAATGGTAAGTTAATTGGTATGAGAGCCGATGATTTAAGCGCACAAGTTATTAAGGGTCTCCTAAAAAGAAATGAAGGATTTGATGTAAAAAATGTGGATGATTTAGTTATGGGATGTGCTTTTCCAGAGGGAAGCCAGGGAATGTTAATGGCAAAAGGGGTTGCGATTTTATCAGACCTACCTCAATCTGTAGCAGCAAAAGTCGTCAACAGGTTTTGTGGTTCATCTATGGATGCCGTTCATCAAGTTAGCCAGTCTATAATTTCTGGTGATAGTTTAGCTGGTATTGCAGGAGGTGTTGAGGATATGTTCCAAGTTCCCATGGGTGGTTTTAATCCAAGTTTTCATCCAGAGCTGTATGAAAAAGATTATTATATAGGAATGGGTGAAACAGCAGAAAATCTTGCTGGAGATTTAGACATATCAAGATTAGATCAAGAAGAATTCTCTATTTCATCTCATAGAAAAGCTCTGGCTGCAATAAGTGAAGGTAAATTTAAAAATGAAATTTTATCAGTAGAGTTTAATGGAGAAACCTTGTCTGTTGATGAAGGTCCCAGGGAACCTGATCTAGATAAGATTAAATCTTTATCACCAGCTTTTGATGAAAAGGGTACGATAACTGCTGCTACATCAAGTCCAATATCTATTGGAGCATCAGCGATGATAATTATGGATGAAGAAAAAGCAAGGGAAATGAATTTAAAATCAAAATTTAGAATTAAAAGCAGAGCCATAGCAGGAGTGGACTGGACTAGGATGGGTTCAGGGCCCTTGCCAGCAACCCAAAAAGCACTTGAAAAAGCAGGTTTATCAATAAGTGATATTGATTTAATTGAATTAAATGAAGCTTTCGCTGCACAGTCTCTTTATGTAATAAGAAAAGGTGGTTGGGATATGGATAAAATTAATGTTAATGGTGGAGCAATTGCACTTGGTCATCCTCTCGGTTGTTCTGGTTCTAGAATAATTATCACATTGATGAATGCTATGGAACAGAAGAATGTGAATTTAGGATTGGCTACTATGTGTATAGGTACTGGTCAAGGAATTGCTACTATTCTAGAAAGGATTAATTAAATGAGTTTTAAAATCGAAAAAGTTGCTGTTTTAGGAACTGGTGTTATGGGTTCTCAAATTGCCGCTCACCTTACTAACGCAGGTATTGAAGTTTATGCTTTTGATATGAGTCAGAAAATATCAGAGGAAGGTATTGAAAAATGTAAAAAAATAAAGCCAGCTCCATTTTACAATATCAAAACATCTTCGCTAATTAAGTCAATGAATTATGATAAAGATTTAGATAAAATTAAAAATTGTGACTGGGTGATTGAAGTTATTGCTGAAAAATTAAATTGGAAACAGGATTTATATAAAAAAATAGCTCCTTGCTTGAAAAATGAATGCATTATTACTTCAAATACTTCAGGAATATCACTGAAAAATTTATCAAAAGATCTTTCTCCTGAATTTGTTAAAAGGTTCTTTATAACACATTTTTTTAATCCTCCTAGATATATGAAATTAGTAGAAATTATTTCTTCAGATTCAACTGATGAAAATTTAGTTGATATGATGGATGATTTTCTGACTAATGAACTTGGTAAAAATGTTGTTCGTGCAAAAGATACACCTAACTTTATAGCAAATAGAATAGGCGTTTATGGTATGATGGTTACATTAGAAGAGTCTAGGAAAAGTAATTTATCGATTGAAGATGTTGATGCTTTAACTGGAACATTGGTAGGGAGGCCTAAAAGTGCAACTTTTAGAACTGCTGATGTAGTTGGATTAGATACTCTTTGTTTTGTTGCTAATACTGCTTATAATGATTGCCCAGATGATCCTGAACGAGAAATTTTTAAACTGCCTGATTATCTAGTAAGTATGATAGAAAACAAGTGGTTAGGTCAAAAAACAAAGCAAGGTTTTTACAAAAAAATTAAAAAAGGTGTGATTCATTCTCTTGATTTAAATACCTTGGAATATACACCCATGAAAAAGAAAAAATATTCTGCATTTGCCATTGCAAAAGAAAATACTTATTTAGTTGATAGGTTAAGTTCAGTTGTAAGAGTGGATGATGTCGCTGGAAACTTTTTATGGAAATGTTTTGCTAGGTCGCTTGCTTATGCAGCAAACCTCCTTGGTGAAATTTCTGATGATATAGTTAGTATTGATAATGCAATGAAAGGTGGTTTTGGTTGGGATTTAGGGCCTTTTGAAGTAATTGATGCGATAGGGTTAAAATATTTTGTTGATAGATGTCTGGCTGATAATATTGAGCTTCCAGAATGGATGGTATTAATGAGAAATAATAATCATGATTACATTTATAAATATACCAATGGGGAAAAATCCGTATTTAATAAAAAGAAAGCTAATTATTCGATAATACCCCAAAATATTAAATCAATAAATTTTGTTGATTTAAAATCAAATAAGAGATTAATTGATAAACACTGGTCTGCATCCTTATATGATTTAGGTGATGGGGTGGCTGCAGTAAATTTGCACTCAGTATTGAAGCCAGAACTAAATCCTATTGATGGTTCAATGATGCAGGTTTTTGCAAAATCTTTGGATTGGGTATCAGAAAATAACTATAAAGGTTTAATAATTTCAGGTGATGGTGCAAATTTTTGTGCTGGTGCAAATTTGAGTCTTATTCTTCAAGCTGCAGAGAAAAAAGATTTTGAGTCATTGGAGTCTTTTATTAATACAATACAACAAATTTTTCAAGGAATTAGGTTTTCTAAATTTCCAGTTGTAGCTGCGCCTTATGGTTTAGTATTAGGTGGAGGTATGGAAATAATTGGTTCATGCGATTACCGTGTAGCTGCTGCAGAATCTTATATTGGTCTAGTTGAGGTTGGGGTTGGTTTAATTCCAGGTGCAGGAGGAAATTTGAGGATGCTTTCAAATTTATCAAAAAAAATTAAAACTGGTATAACAGGTACTCTACCGCTAGTACAAAAAGCTTTTGAGACCATTGGGTTTGCAAAAGTTGCAACATCGGCTAAGCAAGCTATGTCATACGGTTATTTAGTTGATAATGATAAAATTATTATTAATAGAGATCATATAATGTTTCATGCAAAAAAAATAATTTCAGACACATCAAACAGTTATAAAGCTCCTGAAGTTGAATCGTTCAAATTACCTGGTTCAGCTGGAAGGCTTGCAATCGATGTTCAGGCTAAGAGTATGGTCAAAGCAGGTAAAATAAGTAAGCACGATGCTTTGATAGGCAATAAGCTTGCTTATGTTTTAACAGGTGGAGATAAGGGAGGAATGTTTACAGCTGTTAATGAGCAGTATCTATTGGATATTGAAAGAGAAGCATTTCTTAGTTTGTGTGGAGAGCCCAAGACTTTGGATAGGATTAGATATATGTTAACAAAGGGTAAGCCTTTAAGAAACTAAGTGATATATTTATAATATAGTTATATTGTTTTTATAAAGTATACTATTAACTATTTATAAAATAGATTTTTTAAAACGTAGGTACCTATTTTAGGATTTTCTTTTATTCTTCTGATTGAATAGTCATACCAGTCTTCACCAAATGGAACATAAGATCTTATTTTATAATTTTTTATTTTAAATTTATTTATGCTTTTATCCATCGGTACGCCAAGGAGATACTGAAATTCAAACATTTCAGTTTTTACTTTATATTCTTTTATGAGTTCAAGGCAAGAATTTATTAATACGATATCATGTGTAGCTATAGCAACATAAAAATTTTTCTCAAAGCATCTTCTAATTAATCTTAAAAAGTTTTTATTAATATCTTCGTATTTTTTAAATGATATTTTTTCATTTTCATTGTAAATACCTTTGCATACCCTAATGTTAGAATTATCAGGAAGATTCAAGATATCCTCTTCCGATCTTTTTAAATATGCTTGTATAACAATACCTACATTTTCATTTTGTTGTCTAAGTTCCTTATATAATTGTATAGTTGAGTCAGTTGCTTTCGAGCTTTCCATATCCAATCTTATAAAATTATTAAATTTTTCTGATTCCTTGATAATTGAGATATAATTAGTCAATGTTAATTTATAATCAATATCTAGTCCTATATGACTAGGTTTGATTGATAGATTACAGTCAGCGTTATTAGAATCTATGTATTTGAGCAAGCTAATATATTTTTCTGTTATAGTTTTTGCATTATTTTCTCCTACGGTATGCTCGCCAAGTATATCTAAGGTTGCACATTGTCCATCTAGATTAAGCTTTTTTACAGTGTTTAATGCTTGTTTGAAATTATCTCCTGCAACGTATTTATTAGAAAAAAGTTTAACAAAAAATTTTGGGAGAAGAGGTAAAATTATGATTATAAATTTATTAAAAATTGCCATGTCCAAATTTATATTTAAAATAATTCAAAAAAAACATTAAAACATTCTTGCTGTTGGTTTTAATATGTGTGTAAATTTATTTATAAATTATTTACGGAAAAAAATAAACTTAAATTATGCATACTGATTATATCGCAGTAATTGTTTTCGCAGCTTTAGCAATAGGATTACTTGTAGGTCCTTTAGTTATACAGCATTTCCTATCTCCGAGACATGACAAAAGTGATGCTAAGCAAATGTCATATGAGTGTGGAGAAGTACCAGAAGGTTCAGCGTGGGTTAAGTTTAATGTAAGATTTTATATTATTGCTCTTGTTTTTATTATATTTGATGTTGAGGTTTTATTTTTGTTTCCATGGGCAGTTGTTTACCAAGATTTTATTGCATCGGGTCAAGGTTTTCTTGTACTAGCAGAGATGCTATTATTTGTAATTATACTTACGATCGGGTTTGCTTATGTATGGGTTAAAGGTGATTTAGATTGGGTAAAAATGAAGTTGAAATATGCTCACGGTAGATATTCCGACCTTGGAATAGATAAATAAATATGAAATACGCTGACGACTTTACATTATTAGAAAAATTTAAAGAAGATAACGTTGTGGTTGCAAAAATCGATGATCTTATCAATTGGAGCAGGGCAAGTTCTCCTTGGTTCTTTCAATTCGGCTTAGCATGTTGTGCTATCGAAATGATGGCAGCTGCAGGACCTAGGCATGACTTAGAAAGATTTGGTTCAATGCCACGTGCTACACCCAGGCAAGCTGATGTGATGATTGTCGCTGGAACCGTCACATTAAAAATGGCTGAGAGAGTTAAGCGATTATTTGAACAAATGGCTGAGCCGCGCTACGTAATTTCAATGGGTAGTTGTGCAAATAGTGGAGGTCCTTATTGGCAGCATGGATATCATGTTTTAAAAGGTGTTGACTTAGTTGTCCCCGTAGATGTTTATGTTCCAGGATGTCCTCCAAGGCCTGAAGCATTGATTCAAGGTATACTTGAGCTACAGAAAAAAATTAAAACAGCGACACCCTTAAGAAAAAAATCTGATGAGTGAAAATTTCTTAGTAAAAAAATATAAAGAAAAGGTTGAATTGCTTGAAAATAACTCTATTTTAGTTGATGCTAGTGATTGGAAAGAAATTAGTACATTCATTTTTAAATCTAGATTCGATTATTTGATGTGTATAACTTCTTATGATTTAGAGCAAGATAATAAAATTGGATTAGCTTACAATTTTTACTCTACAAAAAGTAAAGAATACCTAGAGATTAGGATAGAATTTGAAGCAACCACTAAAGTCTTTAGTATCGCTGAAATTTGGAGAGCTGCTGATTGGCATGAAAGAGAAGCTTATGATTTGATGGGTGTTATTTTTGAAGGTCATCCAGATATGAAAAGAATCTTATTGCCAGATGATTGGGATGGTCACCCACTTAGAAAAGATTGGAAAGAACCTGAATATTACAATGGAATGCCAGTTCCTAAAGATAAAACATATTGGGAATAAATGTATAAAGTCTTAGATAAAAGTATTATTGGAGCGGATGAGATGGTCATGAATATGGGTCCTCAGCATCCAAGTACTCATGGAGTTTTAAGACTCAAAATAGTAACTGATGGTGAGATAGTTAGTCATATTGAACCAATAATTGGATACTTACATAGATGTTTTGAAAAGCATTGCGAAAACCTTAGCTATGAGCAGATTGTTCCTTTTACTGATAGGTGTGATTATCTTGCAGCTATGCATATGGCACATGGATATTCTATTGCAGTCGAAAAATTATTAGGTATTGAAGAGCTACCGGAAAGAGTTGAATATATTAGGGTTATTTTAGCTGAATTTCAGAGGATAGCCAGTCATCTCATTGCTGTTGGAGTTTTTGGCTTAGATGTTGGTGCTATTACTCCATTTACTTGGACACTTAGAGATAGAGAAAGAATTATTGATCTTTTTGAATCTGTAACTGGTTCCAGATTATTATATAATTATATATGGCCAGGCGGTTTAGCACATGATTTGCCTCCGAATTTTATTCAAAAAGCTAACGATTTTCTTAATTACTTTGAACCTCAGATTGAAGAGTATAACAATTTATTAACTACAAATAAAATTTTTATAGAGCGTTCTGCAGATATTGGTGTTATGCCTGTTGATGTTGCTATAAATTATGGAGTTTCAGGGCCAACCTTGAGAGGAAGTGGTGTCCCATTTGATCTCCGCAAAGATGAACCTTATTCAATTTATCAGAAATTTGATTTTGATGTACCTGTGGGAGAAGGTTTGATGGGTACAGTAGGTGATTGTTGGGATAGGTATTATGTTAAAGTTTTAGAAATGAAGGAAAGTATTAAAATTCTTAAGCAAGCACTAAATTCTATACCTGAAGGTGATGTAAAGGCTGCTATACCTAAAAAAATTCGTCCTAAAAAAGGAGAGATATACTCTCGATATGAAACAGCCAGAGGAGATTTAGGTCTGTATATTAGAAGTGGAGGGAAAAATATGCCATCTAGGTTAAAAATGAGATCTCCTGCCTACTGTAATCTTTCAGTTCTGAACGAAATCTCTGCTGGATGGATGATTTCAGATGTGATTTCCGTTCTTGGTAGCCTTGATATAGTTTTGGGAGAGATTGATAGATGACCTCAGTTGTCGATTCATTATTAAATTTATTTTCATTTACAGGTTTAGACAATTCTATATTATTAATTTTAGTATTGCATATTCCTGCATTGTCTATATTTTTAGTTATGGTTGTAAATGCAACTGTTGCCGTTTATGTTGAAAGAAAAGTTGCCGCGTTTATGCAGGATAGGCTTGGTCCAATGGAAGTTGGTCTTTTTGGTTTTAAAGGTGGAAAAAAATTTTGGGGCGGTATAGGTCAGACAATAGCTGATGCTATAAAGTTATTGACCAAAGAAGATATTGTTCCTGATAGTGCTGATAAAAAACTTATGCTACTTGCGCCTTTTATAATTTTTATTGGAGCATTTCTTACATTTATTGCTGTTCCTTTTTCCCAAAATTTAGTTGTTTCTGATTTTAATATTGGAGTTTTTTATATCATGGCTATGAGTTCAGTAGGTGTAATTGGAATAATTATAGCTGGCTGGTCTTCTAATAATAAATGGTCATTATACGGTTCAATGAGAGCAGCTGCTCAAATAGTTAGTTATGAAATACCAATTGGATTATCACTACTATTAGCAGTTTTAGTGGTCGGTAGTCTTAACTTAGGAGATATAGTTCAATGGCAAGCCGAAAATAGATGGTTTATTTTTCATAGTCCATTTACATTTATAGCTTTTTTTATCTTTTTTATTTCGGTTGTTGCAGAAACAAACCGAACTCCATTTGATATTCCTGAAGCAGAATCTGAGCTAGTCGCTGGTTGGATGACTGAATATTCTGGCTTTAAGTGGGCAATTTTTTTTCTAAGTGAATATGCAAATATGATGATTGTAAGTATCGTTGCATCTGTGGTTTTTTTAGGTGGATGGTTATCTCCATTTGCAATTATTAATGTAGGAATACCTAATTCATGGATGATTTTTGATGGTCCTTTAATTGGCATAATATGGCTTATGTCAAAAGCATTATTTTTAATTTTTGTCATGATGTGGTTTAGATGGACATTTCCTAGGTTAAGGGTAGACCAATTAATGTATTTATGTTGGAAGGTTTTTATACCCTTTTGCTTAGCAAATTTATTTTTTGTGTCAATTTGGGAATTAATTGGAGGTTTATTTTTTAAATAATGGGTGAGTACATAAATAATATTATCTACGGAGTTAAGTCACTTATCACTGGTATGAGTTTAACTTTAAAGCACTTTAGAAATAAGAAAAATCTTGTTGCAACTCTTCAATATCCTCATGAAAAATGGCCAATTCCTGAACGAAACATCGGTTTTGATCCATCTGAATATAATACAATTAGATCAAGATTACATGTTGATATAGATGATTGTATTGGATGTTTACAATGTGAAAGAGCTTGTCCTGTTGATTGCATTAAAATTGATACAATAAAGCCTTCTAAGGGCAACGAATTCGATTGTGGAATTACATCTAATGATACCAGGAAAAAAATGATTGTTCCCAGGTTTACTATTGATATGTCAGAGTGCATGTATTGTGATTTATGCGTGCATCCATGTCCAGAAGAGTGTATTTATATGGTTGGAGGTCCAAACGATAGTAAGCATGAAATTGATTACGAATTTAGCCAGTTTGAAAGGCATGGTTTAGTTTTTGAATTTGCAACCGCAACGGATCAAGATATAATTGATATTGGAGCAGAAAGTTATTTAGAAAAAAGAAAGCAAAGAGAGCAAAAATTAACTAGAGCTGAAAAATTAGAGGGTATGCTAATCAGCGAAGGTGCTGTCCCAGTAGCAGCGGCTCCAGTAGCAGCGGCTCCAGTAGCA
>CETL01146469.1_pt1 | contig 24740 bp, 30 predicted proteins | sample 356371 | NCBI WGS metagenome assembly CETL01 (sample SAMEA2622518, study PRJEB7988) | marine metagenome | biome: marine biome (ENVO:00000447); feature: surface water layer (ENVO:00002042); material: "saline water (ENVO:00002010), including plankton (ENVO:xxxxxxxx)" | depth 5 m | reverse complement strand
GGTGCTTCAGGTGCAGCAGCTTCTTCAGCTGGTGCTTCAGGTGCAGCTGTTTGCTCAGTAGCTTCCTCTTTTTTCTTCAAACGTTTTTGTTTTGATTTTTCTAGTTGGGCTTGCTTGATTGCTTTTCTCTTAGAAGTGTTATCAGTATCAATCGAGTACTTTTTCAGGAGAGAGACACGATTACTTAGTTGGGCACCTTTAGAGACCCAGTACTCCAATCTTTCCATATTTAATGATATTCTGTCAGAGCTCTCAATATTGGGGTCATAACTTCCAATTCTCTCTAGGCATCTACCGTCACGTTTCTGTCTTTGGTCCATGACTACAATATGGTAGTAGGGCTTCTTACGTGCTCCACCTCTTGATAATCTAATTTTTACCATATTTAGTCCTCATAAAAACAGCGTAATTATAGCATTACTTCTCTCCGTAGGGTTAGTAGTTTAGTGAAAAAATAACGAATATTTGTATATGGTAGTACTTTTATGGTGAAATTTTGATATGATTTAGGTGTTAGTGGTTAAAAATTTGTCAAATAAGCAAAACAACATCTCCTAAAATGACAGCTATAGCAACTTTGAGTATTGTTGGATTTTTCATTTCATCTTTATGCATGAAGAAAGTGCTGAGTGAGAATTCTTCTAAACAATTTTTTTATCCTATTTTTATCTTTACCATATTGATAATGAGCACATATACCTATTCTCTCGTCACAGACTACTCGATTAAATCTAATTTTATCATTGCGCTACTTTTAACTTTTCTTATTCTTAATTTTCTTCTCTTATTTCTGATGTTTATAAAACCTGCTCATCATCTTGCACTCATACTGTTGCCTTTGTCAGCTATTGTGGTCTTTCTAACGCTAGTATTTGATTTCAAAGATGCAACGGATAACATTAATTATGATCTAGTTTTACACATTGTCGTTTCCCTTGTTTCATACGGTCTTCTTGGCCTGGCTGCCATTCAAGCATTATTATTAAAATTCCAAGAACAAAAACTTAAAGATTTGGATAATTCATTACTGAGTAATTTAATGCCATCAATGGATATTATGGAAAACATTATGTTCGACTTAATAATAATTGGCTTTGTATTGCTTACAATGTCTCTCCTAACTGGAGCGCCATTTGTCTCCGAAGAAACCGACAAGATATTACTTCAAAAAATCACTTTCTCGGTGATAGCATGGCTAGTGTACTCTTATTTGATATATCAACGCTTCTCGTCAAATGTGATAGGGAAACAAGCAAACACTCTTGCAATAAGTGGTATGTTATTTCTTTTTTTTGCATATTTAGGGACAAAGGTTTTATTTGAATTTTTCTAATAAGAATTTATGGTTGAATTAAGCACAGAAAATTTATTTATCATCCTATTTATATTATTGATACTATCTGCTTTTTTTTCAGGCGCAGAAACCTCTTTAATGAGTGTTAATAGATATAAACTCAAACACAGAAATAAACAAGGTGATAAGCTAGCTGGTAAAGTTACCTATCTCATAAAAAATCCAGATAAAACATTAAGCCTGATTTTGTTAATGAACAACTTCGTAAATATTTTAGCTTCAGCTATAAGTACGATTATAGCAATTAAACTTTATGGGGAGGCAGGAATAGCAATATCTGTTGTTGTTTTAACTGTCGTCATTTTAATATTTGCAGAAGTAACGCCAAAGACTCTTGCTGCTCTTCATGCAGACAAAATTGCATACCCTGTCTCTTGGTTACTATATCCATTAATGAAAATACTACGTCCAATTATTATGGTAATAAATGTCATTACAAAAGGTATCCTTAGGATCCTGGGGATTAGAGATAATAAAATTAATCAAGAGCTTCTTACTAAAGATGAAATCAAGCTGATTGTGAAAGAGTCGAGTCAAAGGATACCCAAGAGTCATGAAGATATGATAGTAAATATGTTAGATTTGGAGAAGGTAAAAGTCGAGGATGCTATGATACCAAGATCAGAGGTGTATGCAGTTGATATTGATGAAGAATTATCGATCATTACAGAAAAATTAACTACAAGTAAGCACACAAGAATACCAATCTATCATCAAGATATAAATAAATTGATAGGTTTTCTTCACAAAAGAAAAGTAATGGAAATGCTTTTAACCAATAATTTTTCAAAGAATTTTATTAAAGAGGTCGTCAGTCCACCCTATTACATACCTGAAGATACGTCGCTCACCTCGCAGTTAATTTCATTCAAAAGAGAAAGGAAAAGGATCGGTTTTGTTGTGGATGAGTATGGGGATGTTAAAGGACTTGTAACACTTAACGATATATTAGAGGAGATAGTTGGAGAATTTAATAATGACAGCAGAGATTTGGGTATTCTTAAAATTTCAGATAATTCTTACATGATTGACGGGTCGATACAAATTCGAGAAATCAATAAGCTTCTTAACTGGAAGATATCGGAAGATGCAGCAAAAACAATTAATGGTTATATTCTAGAGTGTTTAGAGAATATCCCAAAAAAAGGGGAGACCTTTACAAATGAAGGGTATGTGTTTGAAATTATTGAAATAAGTAATAATTTTGTTAACAATGTAAAGGTTACGAAAAAGTAGTAATATGTATTATGAATAAGAAAAATAAGGGTAATTTGTCTTCATTTGAAGAAGACTTAGAGGAAATGCGCAGAATACTGGATGATTTAGAATCATCAGAGTTAACTTTGGAAGAAATGATAGAAAAATATCGTATCGGTGTCGAGCTTGCAAAAAAATGTAAGAAGAATCTTGATGAAGCCGAAACGAAAATTAAAAAAATAACTAGTTAGTCTAATGGAATATGAAATTTTAGATAAGATCAATGATCCAGCAGATCTTAGAGCTCTCAATAAAAAAGAGCTTGTAAAGTTATCAAAGGAGCTAAGACATTTCTTGATTGACTCTGTTTCAAAAACAGGTGGTCATCTAGCAGCAGGGCTTGGCGCTATTGAGATAACTATTGCACTTCATAAAGTTTTCAATACTCCGTCTGATAAACTTGTTTGGGATATTGGTCATCAGTGTTATCCACATAAGATTCTGACGGGAAGGAAACATTTAATGCCGACTTTAAGGAAACAAGATGGTTTATCAGGATTTCTCAAAAGAGAAGAGAGTGAATATGATGTATTTGGTGCTGGCCACTCCAGCACATCTATAAGTGCCGCTGTTGGAATCGATGCTGCAAATCGATTAATAAAAGATACCTCTAGTACAATAGCAATTATTGGAGATGGTGGATTAACTGCAGGTATGGCATATGAAGCACTAAGTCATGCAGGTGACATGAAGTCAAATATCTTGGTTATCTTGAATGATAATGAGATGTCAATATCACCAAATGTCGGAGCCGTTCATAAATATCTCACAAGAATAATGACAAGCAAGACTGTTTCGACACTTAGGAAAGGTGGCAAGAAAGTGCTTGAAAAAATTAAACCCATCGAGGACCTTGCAAAGCGCGTTGAAGGAAGTGCCAAAAACTTGATTGCACCTGGTTTATTCTTTGAGGAGCTTGGTTTCAAGTACTATGGACCAGTCGATGGTCATGATGTGTTAGGTCTAATAGAAATACTTGATAACCTTAAGGATAAAAAAGGGCCTAGGTTTTTACATATCATGACAAAAAAAGGGAAAGGGTATAAATTAGCTGAGCAAAATCCTATCTCGTTTCACGGCGTCAAACCATTTGATACTAAAACTGGTAAAGCAAATGTAGAGAAGAAAGTAAAAGAATTAACTTATACAAATATTTTTAGTAAGTGGATTGAGCACTTTGCCCAAGAAGATAACAAACTAGTTGCAATAACTCCTGCAATGAGAGAGGGCTCTGGTCTTGTTGATTTTCAGGAGAAATATCCTGATAGATATTTTGATGTTGGCATTGCTGAACAGCATGCAATTACCTTTGCTGGTGGATTAGCATGCAAAAATATGAAACCTATTGTAGCTATTTATTCAACTTTTTTACAGAGAGCATATGACCAACTAATTCATGACATAGTAGTACAGGATTTAGATATTTTGCTTGCTATTGATCGAGCTGGTATCGTTGGCGCTGATGGAGAAACTCATCAGGGTATTTACGATATATCGTTTTTGAGAATTTTACCTAAAATAATTATCATGGCTCCATCAGATGAATCTGAGATGGTTAAGATGTTGACAACTGGCTATAAACATAACGGGCTTGCCGCAGTCAGATATCCTAGAGGAAATATAACAGGAGTAGATTATGAGAAAGATCTGACGAATTCAGTCCCTATAGGAAAGGCGAATGTCGTTAGAAAGGGAGTTGATATAGCTTATCTTGTTTTTGGAACGATGCTCTCCTCTATTAAGAAAGTTGCTGATTCTAATAACGCAACAGTGATTGATATGAGGTTTGTCAAACCAATAGATGAAGATATCATTGTTGAGGTTTGTGGCAATCACAGGTACATTTTCACGGTTGAGGATAATACAATTCTTGGCGGAGCAGGATCCGCAGTTAATGAAGTCCTGGTAAAATATGGGATAAATAAAATTGTTAAAAATTTAGGTATTCCAGATGAGACTATACCACATGGAAATCAAAATGATATACTAGCGTCGATTGGAATGGACTATAATAGTATATTAGGTACAACTATCAACCATATTAAATTTATGGAAGAATACGAAAAAAAAGCTCGATAGGATAATAAAATTTATACACTTACCACATTTGTAGAATTCTCATCGGCCCATATACTCAATGGGCATAAGGGTCAATGTAAGCAAATGCATGGCCATAATTGGAAAGTTGAAGTTGAAGTTTGTGGCAATAAGCTTGATAATATTGGTATGGTAATAGATTTTAAAGATATTAAAAAATCTACGAACAATATAGTGGACGAATTAGATCATGAATTTTTAAATGATCTTGAGCCATTTAAGGATGTTAACCCTACAGCTGAGAATATAGCAAAATATATCTATTCTCGATTGAATGATATTTTATCTCCAAAAGATGTGTACGTTAAATCTATAAAGTTATGGGAGACAGATAGGTCAGCTGTAAAATATTCAGAATAGGAGTAATCATGGCAAGCAAAAACTTAAAGCGAACAGAAGAAAATGGCAAAGTACTACCAGACACTCAGGGGCAAGTAGATACAAGAAACCTGCCTATCAATAAAGTTGGTATAAAAGATATTCTTCATCCGATGATCATTAAACAAAGATCAGGAAAGAATCAAACTACTGTTGCTAACTTCAATATGTACGTCAATCTCCCTCACAATTTGAAGGGTACTCATATGTCCCGTTTTGTTCATATTCTTAATAGTCATGAAGACTATATTACAGTAGACATATTTAAAAATATGATCAGGGAAATGTTAATTCTTTTGGAGGCAGAATCAGGTCATGTTGAAATGTCATTCCCGTATTTCATCAAAAAAACTGCTCCAATATCGAAAGTGCAAAGTTTACTAGATTATAATGTATCCCTAATTGGTGAAATCAAAGAGGGAAAATCTAATATGAAAGTCAAGGTCACCATACCTGTAACCAGCCTTTGTCCTTGTTCAAAAAAGATCTCAGACTATGGCGCACATAACCAAAGATCTCATGTGACAATTACTGTTACAGTTAGAGAATTTATTTGGATAGAGGAAATAATTGATATTGTTGAAAAAGAGGCGTCTTCAGAATTATACGCTCTGTTGAAACGACCAGATGAAAAATACGTTACTGAAAGAGCTTACGATAATCCAAAATTTGTCGAGGATATGGTAAGAGATATAGCCGCTCATTTTAAAAATGATGACAGAATATCTGAATATATAGTAGAGTCAGAAAATTTTGAATCAATTCACAACCACTCAGCATATGCTCAAATTCATCAGATAAAGGACGAATAGTCATCTGAATTCAGCATACAATGCTCTCATAACTTCTTCTGATGCAACATTAGAGAAATTAGAAGCATTGTTGTCTTGAACTTCTATAGAAACTCCGTCTTGATTCTCACTAATAACTAAACTAAATTGTTCTGTGTTTGTTGATCCTTTCCAAAAAGTCAAAAAATTCAATACGCCGTCATCATCTTCAGAACCAACTTCTTTTGCAGATAATAAAATAATTCCATCGGTTTCTTTTGTGCTCAATAATTGAACGCCTATGGTCTCAAGTGTTCTGATCGTCTGAGGCCAAACTCGTTCATATATGTCTGATATGAATAGTGTATGTATTCCATTTTCATCGATATTCAGAGTGGCTTTATTTCTCAGTCCTGTCGATTTAACAACATTATAACCCCTTGATTTTGCCTCCTCTCCTCCTAAGAAAATGTACAACCTAGAGAGCATTTCAGATTCTATTTCTGGGTCTCTTGGTCGATTTTGCCATCTGAATTCTGTATCTCCATCTGACATGTACTCTTTTCCGTAGTGTGTTACAAGGATATTAATATTATCGCCATTCTCCAAAATTCGAGTTTTGAAACTATCTCTTGTTTCAGGTGACACAAGTAAAGGTATATATCTACCAACATATTTTTGTATTGTACCGAGTTGAGCTTCACTAAGGTTCTCTAGATAGACAGTTTTTATTGTTCCTAAAGTATAATCACGCTGACTTAGTCCAAATCCTTCCGCTCTCCAAAAACTTATTAGCTTATCCCATAAAACTTTTTTTTCTGTATTTATGACAGATAACATTGAATCTCTGCCAGTTCTTATAAGTTCAATATTTTCTAACCTTGTATCTACCGTAAATAGTTTAGCTTCGTTATTTTTGACAAACTCTGGGATGTCAAGAGTCCTCCTCTCTCTTGGACTAATAAGGTCTGGTGGCACTTCTAGATCAAATTGTGTGTCTTGGTATTGATTATCTCTTTTGTAGACAACTAACTCTTCTCTATCTGGCGCAGTCAAATCTGCTAAATATTCTGTCATAGATGAGCAGCCTGAAATAGATAAAAATAATAAAACAAATACGAGTTTACCAAAATTATGCATTTACGTTTTCCTCCTGAGCTCTACTACTAATAATAGCATCCTCTAGAGCTTTATGATATTTTGTGTCTAACCAAGTTAAAGGTAGTCTTATGCCTCTATCTATAAGACCCATTTTATTTAAAGCCCATTTTGCAGGAATTGGGTTGGATTCTAAAAATAATGAGTCATGAAGAACATCAATTATATCATTTATCCTACCTGCCTCCTCTTTATCGCCATCGATTGCTGCTTCACACATTTTATGCATTTGATTTGGTGCAATGTTGGCAGTTACAGAGATATTCCCTTTGAAACCAAGCAGCATATCTCTCATAGAAGTTTTATCATCGCCTGTAAAGATTGACATATTATCTGAGCATTTTTCTAGTAGTTCTTTTGATCTACTCTCTGAGCCTGTTGCTTCTTTTATTCCTACTATATTTGGATGACTAGATAACCTAAAGACAGTATCAGGTAACATATCCACAGAAGTTCTGCCTGGCACGTTATACAAAATTTGCGGGATTGCAACTGAATCAGCTATTCGTTTATAGTGTTCGTAAAGGCCATTTTGAGTGGGCTTATTGTAGTATGGAGTAACCAAAAGGCACGCGTCTGCACCAAGTTCTTTGGCTTTCTTTGTTAATTCAATTGCTTCTGAAGTCGAGTTAGCTCCTGTGCCTGCTACTACAGGTAATCTTCCATCAACTATTTGAAGCGTTTTTTTTATAACACTCTCATGCTCTTTAAAATCCAGAGTAGCAGATTCTCCTGTTGTTCCCACAGAAACAATAACATCAGTTTTATTTAATATATGAAACTCAATTAATTTCTCCATCGACCCATAATCAATCTCACCATTAAGTAACATTGGTGTAGCTATTGCTACCATGCTCCCTTTTATGTAATCGTAATCACTCATACTTTTATTTCAACTCTTGGCCAGATAGTTAAAAGTGTATTAAATAGCACAGCTAGTGGGATAGCGAAAAATACACCCCATATGCCCCATATCGTTCCAAAAAAAAGAATAGATATAAGAATAGCCAGTGGGTGTAAGTTTACTGCATCTGAAAATAATAGTGGTACGACAACATTACCATCTATAATTTGAATCAGAGTATGAGCAATGATTATATACCAGAATTCAGTGGATGTTCCCCATTGGAAATATGCCACAATTACAATTGGTATCGTCACAGCAATAGCACCGACATATGGGATTATCACCGAGATACCACATAAAAAACCTAATAACAAAGAGTAATTTAAACCTAAGATCGCGAAAAAGAAAGTAGACGCAACCCAAACTATAATAATTTCGATTAGCTTACATCTTATATAGTTTCCAAGTTTCAAGTCTAATTCTGCATATGCCTTTCTAGATAAGTCTAACTTTTCAGGGAAAAATTTTTTAAACCAATCGTTAATGCTTTGTTTGTCATATAGTAAGAAAAAAATCATTATTGGTACTATTATGATATATACAATTGTCTCTATAAGACTTCCAGCAGATGAGAGAGAAAAAGAGATAATTGAAGAACCAAGCATACTGATTTCCGAATTAATACCAGACAAGATTTCTGAAATTTGACTTTGGGAAAATAGACCTGATTCACTATTACTTGAATTTAAAAGCAAATCTTTGCCTCGCTCTAGCATAGATGGGAGTGATTTAATGAAAAGTGAAATTTGATTCAACATTACAGGCACAAGCAGTATAACTGTCATAAAAGATAGAATTAAAAAAGATATGTATACAGATAAGACTGCAGTAGTTCTTTGTAACGCATATTTCTCTGAGATGGATTTTACTATACCCTCTAACATATAGGCTAAAATTATCGCAACAAGTATTGGAACAACAGTTGCGAGTAAGATATAGGTTATAATCGTTATGAACAAAATCAATAGTGCAAGTGCTACTTGATTTGGGTCAGTCAGATGAGTGTTATACCAGTCCTTGAAAAATTTAAGCATCTAATGTGTTTGTGATTAATTAGCTTTATATATAATAACCATATTCATGTTAAACTAAAATAATAATTTAGAATTTATAATAAAATAACAATGAAAACCTCAGATTTTCCAGTTTTTACAGTCAAAAGCGATCCATCTGAAGCTGAAGTGACTAGTCACAAGCTCATGATAAAATCTGGTATGATACGTAAGCTTTCATCTGGGCAATATACATGGCTTCCATTGGGTCTTAAAGTAATTGATAAAATACAGAAAATAGTTAGAGATGAATTAAACAAGATTGGTTGCAGAGAAATTTTAATGCCTCTTGTACAACCTAATGACCTGTGGAAAGAATCTGGGAGGTGGGAAGAATACGGTCCTGAGCTTCTTAGATTCAAAGACAGGAATGAGAGAGAGTTTTGTTTTGGTCCGACGTTTGAAGAGGTAATTACTGATCTTTTGAGGCAGGATTTATCAAGTTATAAACAACTCCCAATTAATTTGTTTCAAATTTCTACAAAATTCAGAGATGAGATTAGGCCAAGGTTTGGTGTAATGCGCTCAAGAGAATTTATAATGAAAGACGCTTATTCATTTCATGCCTCCAGTGAATGTCTCGATGAATCATATGCTAAATATATGGAAGCTTACAAAAATATTTTTAATTCGCTTATGCTAGATTTCACTATGGTAGACGCTGACAGTGGAAATATTGGTGGTAACGAATCACATGAATTTCATGTCATAGCAGATACTGGTGAAGATTATCTTCTATTGGATAATTCACTTAATGGGATGAATATAGAAATAGCGAAAGAGAGGTACGAAGAAGAAGACCTAGAAAAAATTGCAACTAAAACAGGAATGTCACTCAAGAGAGGAATAGAAGTTGGACATATTTTTAAACTTGGTACAAAGTACTCTAAACCAATGCGATTAAGATACACAGATGAGAACTCAAAAATAAATGACGTATTTATGGGTTGTTATGGTATTGGAATAAGTAGAGTAGTGGCAGCAGCGATAGAACAAAATTATGATGATAAAGGTATCATTTGGCCTAAAAGCATGAGTCCATTTCAAGTTGCATTAATTGAGTTGGATTCTAAAAAAAATAATGATATTAAAAATTATGCTGATGATATTTATGAAGATCTTATAAACAATGGTGTAGATGTTATATATGATGACCGTGACCTTAAACTAGGAAATAAATTAGCTGACTGGGAACTTATAGGGATTCCGAATATGCTCATCATAGGAAAAAAAGAGAGCGATGATAAAACTCTTACTCTTAAGAGACGTCAAGAAGACGAAAAACATACGGTTACAAACGAGTTTACTAAAGATTTAAGTCTTAAGGTCTAGTCATCGAGAAATCTATAGTTGTTTTTCTGCTTTTCATACTGTTCGATAGACATCTTTGCTTGATTTAGAGCTTGCTCTGCGAGATTTATTGATTTTTCATAGTCTTTATCTGCATGTGCTTTAGTTGCTTTTTTGATGAGTTTTCTGACATCTCTCCACTCGTTCTTTAGCTTGATTGCAACTTTATTTGTTGATGTTGCTTCTTTTATAAGTGCCGACGATTTAGCTTCTAGTGTATTGGACAAAACAGGATATATACTAAAAAACTGGAGTATTACGATTAAAATATACGATATAATTTTCATCATTTGCTGATAACTTTAAAGTTTATTTTCTCCCATTTATAGAATATGCTATCAAATATGACAAGCATCCTTATTATATATTATTCTAGAAATGGCTCAACGAAAAAAATGGCACGATTAATATCACGCGGTATCGAGACTGTCGAGGGCGTTGAGTCTAAAATCAGAACGGTAGATAATACAAATGCAGATGATCCACTTGTCGAAAAATCTGATCTTGATAGCTGCAATGGTCTTATAATTGGATCGCCCACTCATTTTGGTAACATGGCTGCACCAATGAAAAAATTTATTGATTCAACAACTGAGGAATGGTTCAATGGGACCCTCATTAATAAACCAGCAGGAGTTTTTACGTCAACTTCAAGTATGCACGGTGGTCAAGAGACAACACTATTAAGTATGATGTTACCTTTAATACATCATGGTATGATCATAGTTGGGGTGCCATATAGTGAGAATAAACTAAGCTCAACTCTCTCTGGAGGAACTCCGTATGGGCCAACTCATGTCTCGATGAACAAATCATTTGAAATTTCTAATGATGAAAAAGAGATTTGTATCAACTATGGTAAAAGATTTGCTGGCATTTGTATCAAGAATAAAAACTGAATTTATCTAACTGTCTGACCTCTGAATAATATTCTTGACAAAAGGTATTGTTACTCTTCTTTTAAGAACAAGTGAATTTTTATCTAGACTTTTTAGAACATTACAGAGAAAAAATAAATCTCTTTGATAATGGTTCATAATATATCGGCAAACATTCTCCTCTATAGTCCATCCTATATCTTCTGTAATTTTTTTCACTACTCTAATTTTTTCCTCATCACTAATTTCTTTAATATTAAATATTAAATTTGATTTAAGCCTTGATTTGAGATCATTTTTTGTAAATTTTATGTCTTCTATTGGTTTTATTGTAGAGATTAAAACTGATTTATTAGCTAGTATAAACTCATTTATATAATAAAAGAGTAAATCTTCACTATTATCTTTTTCTAGTAATACTTCAAAGTCATCAAGGATAAGATAATTAGTGTTTGTGATATCTATATCGCTTAACATATCGTAACTACTTTGGTCTATGTAGATTTTTGTATCATCAATTATATCAAAGGTTGCCCTACACAGATGTGACTTTCCGGTTGATTTTTTCCCACATAAATAGATCAATTGTCCCAAATTACCTCTAGCAAATGCTTTTAATGTATCTATCAAATGCTCGTTACCTCCGATGATATAATTCTCTAAAGCTTTCTTATTACAGAAAGAGAAATTGATAGGGATTTGATCGTGTTTACTTATTTTATCCATATAATTTTGTGTATAGATTAATAGATTAATATATAATTATATTTCAAGCCAACAAACTATGAGAAAAACAAAGAAAAAACTGACATATAAGGATTCTGGGGTAAATATCAAGACTGCTGAAAATCTTATAAGTCCTCTTAAAAGAGCATCTGGTATCAAAAATAGTCGAATGCTGTCAATTATAGGTGGATTTGCAAGCTTGTATTCAATAGATATAAAAAAATATCCTAATCCAGTTATCGTGTGTGGGACGGATGGTGTTGGCACTAAGCTTAGAATTGCCATGAAGATGAATAAACACTCAACCATAGGACAAGACTTACTAGCAATGTGTGTCAATGATGTTATTACATGCGGCGCAGATCCTGTTCTTTTCTTAGACTATCTAGCGACAAGTAAAATTAATTTAAAGTTTCATCAAAAAGTACTAATCGGTATAAAAAAATCGTGTGAAAAAAACAATATCATTCTAGCTGGTGGCGAAACAGCTGAAATGCCTGGATTTTATAAGGGTGACGAATATGATCTAGCAGGGTTCTGCATAGGAATTATAGATAAAAATAAAATCATTGATACAAGAAAGATCAAACAGAATGATGTTGTAATTGGTATTGAATCCAGTGGCTTGCATTCAAATGGGTATTCATTGATTAATAAATTGATTGAGAAAAAATTAATATCTTTAAATCATGTCTCCTATAAATCTAAGATTGGCAATATTTTACTAAAACCTACAAAGATTTATAGTGATGTAATAACAAAAATTCGAGGTAAAATAAAAGGATGTGCACATATCACAGGGGGTGGTATCTCAGAAAATTTGTCTAGAATATTACCCAATGGAACTTCGGCACGAATAAAAATTAACTCGTGGGAAAGGCATGATATTTTCAAATTAATTCAAAAGAAAGCTAACCTCAATGACCATGATATGCTTAGTACGTTTAACTGTGGAATTGGTATGATTGTCGTTGTTCAGAATAAGTATAAAGATAATGTAATAAAAGACTGCAATAAATTAAATTATAAAACGTATGAAATAGGTTTCATCACTAGAGGAACCAGATCAAAAGTTATCTATGAATAAATTGAACTGTTTAATATTCATATCGGGGGGTGGATCGAATCTTAAAAACATCATTGACAAGATAGATTCCGGGTTCTTGAAGGATATTTATATCCATAAAGTAATTACGGACAACCCCTCTGCCAATGGACTAAAATACGCCTACGAAAAAAATATCTCAACGAATATTATTAATGATGAATACAGTTATGAGGATATTTCTATGGATATTAACGAAAATAATATTGATCTGATTATTCTCGCTGGATTCATGAAAATTTTACCTAGAGACTTTGTGAATAATCATGATGGAAAAATAATAAATTTACATCCATCATTGTTACCGAAACATAAAGGTTTAGACACACATAATAGAGCAATTCAATCTGGTGATAAAACGCATGGTGCGTCGGTACACTTTGTTACTGAAAAACTTGATAATGGTCCCGTCTTTATCCAAGGAGTATTCGAAATTGGAGAATCTGATACCGCTGCCACTTTAGAAAAAAAAGTACATGAGATGGAGTATCAAATCTTACCTATAGCAATAAGATGGTTTGGAGATAAATTGATAGAGAAAAATGGTAACAACTACAACTTTAGGGGAACACTTGAAAAAGAACCAATAAAATATTTATGAACAAAATACTAGTTTACTTTATTTCTACAGTTATGTTTTTTTACAGCTTTGTAAATACTGAATATACTTTTGCTCAAGACATAATGAGCAAGCATACTTATGTAATTACTAAAGGTAACATACAATTTGCTACGACGATTAACACTTTATACAAATCAAATGGTAGATCAGTTTTTCAAGTCCTCAGTTCAACTTCTGGGATTTTTAAACTCAAAAAAGACATTAGAAAAGAAACATCACTATTCAAAATATTGAACGACAAAGTGGTCTCAGAAGAATACACTTTTTCAAGGCAAAAAAAAGATAGCTATGAATCATATCTGACAAAGATATCAAGAGACAAAACTAAAAAATCAAGCACTCGTGTCACAAAAAATAATCAGGATGAGACTATTTATCATCCTTACCTGAAGAATGTTCAAGATAGACTTTCAGTACAGCTAGATTACAAAAGTAAATTAAAGGCGGGTCAATATAGCCAAGTATATACAGTTCTGGATAAAGGCAGGATTAGAGAGTACAGATATAATAAACAATCGATAGATACAGTACCTACAATATTTGGTGATACGAAGTGCATTGTAGTCAAGAGAACTATTAAAAATAATAAACGGAGTACACTTACATGGTATGCTATTGAGCATGATTTTGTCCCCGTGATCATTAATCAGTATCGTAAAAATAATCTACAATTCACTGCGCAATTAGATAGCGTAGGTTATTAAGACTTATTTTTCAGTCTAAGAGCATTGACTTTGATGAAACCCTCAGCATCTTTTTGATCATAGCTTCCAGAATCTTTCTCAAAAGTAGACAAATCCTCACTGTAAAGCGAATTTGGTGACTGTCTCCCACAAACAATAACATTGCCCTTGTGAAGTTTAAGTTTTACTAGACCAGACACACTTTTCTGTGAGTCATCAATTATGGTCTGCAAACTCTCTCTTTCTGGACTAAACCAATAACCATTATAGATCAGCCTAGAGTACCTATTAGCTAAATCTTCCTTTAAATGGAGTAATTCTCTATCTAGTGTTATGGATTCCATGGCTCTATGAGCTTTTGCATAGATCGTCCCAGCAGGAGTTTCGTAACAGCCACGTGATTTTATACCTACATACCTATTCTCAACTATGTCTGATCTACCTATTCCATGCTTGCCAGCCAATGAATTAAGTTTTTCAAATACTTTTGCGGGTGACATTTTTTTGGAGTTTAATTTAATTACATCGCCATGTGCGAACTCTAAAGTGATTATATCTGATTTAGATGGAGCGTCTGCAATAGAGGAAGTTCTGAGCCACATCTTTTCATCAGGTTCTTTCCAAGGATCCTCCAAAATTCCACCCTCATAAGAGGTATGTAATATATTTGCATCCATTGAATATGGGCTTTTCTTACCTTGATCAAAATCGATGCTGATTTTGTTCATCCTTGCGTACCTGACTAAATCTTTTCTTGATGAAAACGCCCATTCTCTCCATGGTGCAATAATTTTGATTTTTGGATTTAATGCATATGCGGACAGCTCAAATCTTACCTGATCGTTGCCTTTACCTGTAGAACCATGACAAATCGCATCTGCTCTCTCTTTTTTCGCAATTTCTACGAGTCTTTTACTTATTAAGGGCCTGGCAATAGAGGTGCCTAGAAAATATTCTCCCTCATAAATTGCATTTGCTCTAAACATAGGGTAGACATATTCTTTAACAAATTCTTCCTTAAGGTCTTCAACATAAATCTTTTTGATGCCAAGCTTCTTTGCTTTTTTTCTTGCATCCTTAGTCTCATCCCCTTGACCTATATCAGCTGTGAATGTTATTACTTCACATTGATATTTTTCCATTAACCATTTAGCGATAACTGAGGTATCAAGGCCGCCAGAATAAGCTAGTACTACTTTTCTAGGTTTTAACATTGTCCACTGCAGCTTCTTTGTCAACCTGTACCCATCTAAAGCCTCTTGCATTAGTCTCTTTTTTCCACAAAGGCGCTTCAGATTTAAGTGACTCCATTATCTCTCTTGTTGCATCAAAGGCATTTTCTCTATGCTCTGACCAAGTCGCAACTACAACAATGGGATCAGTTGGTCTGAGCTCTCCCACCCTATGTATTACGAGCCCATCAAAAATTTTATGTTTCTTAATAGCATCGTCTACTATCTTTGTTAAATATTTCTCAGTCATATCCGGATAATGCTCAAGGAATAAACTCTCTACTTTTTCATCATCGTTGAAATCTCTGACTGTACCTAAAAATATTGAAGAGGCACCTATACTAGAATTGTTTTGTAATTCATTTCTTTTAAATTCTACAATTTCTTGCCATGGATCAAACTTTTCATCTAAAATTTTAATTTTCATTTTAACCACCAGTTACAGGAGGGAAATAAGCAACTTCATCACCATCCTTAAGTTTATATGAGCAATCAACATATTCATGATTAACTGCTATCAGAACAGTGCCATTATACTGTATGTCTGATGTGAGCTGATCAAATAGATTGCCCGCGGTTATATTATCGTCAACTTGAATGTTTACAGTGCCCATGCCCATATCATCTTTTATGCTTGCAAAATATCTAACACAAATATTCATGATTTGATTTGTATAATAGTACAAATCTTCAGTTTATCAAACAAATATTATAATTTGAGCTATTAATAGTGCTATTTAACTTTGCTACCTTGTTTGGTGAGTATGACGCCTAGAAGGATTGAAATATAACAGATAAGTGCTAATGTCCAATCTCCCAGCATTACACCTGGATAAAGTGGTATAAGTGGAAAAAACATAAGGCTCACTACACCACCAATGATAATATGTAGTATACCGTAATCTGGAAAGACTTGAATTAGAATACCATATGCTGCTAGATATCCTGCTACAACTGCAACTAAATAAAAAACATAACCTATCAAATTAAATATCATAATTTATAATGCGACAGCAACAGTATAGATTGCTAACCTCCAATATATGACATCTCAATTTTTGACTTATGTTCATTGTCTTGCCTACTAGATTTTCTAAGGGCAGAGTATTGATCAATTCTCCTAATCCATACGTTTTCGATATCATTTTGTAGTTTATTAACATCAGAACTGTTCCTTAGTGCATCTAAAACATTATATCCCTGCGATGCAAATAAACATGTATAAAAAAGTCCGTCGGCTGACAATCTAGCTCTGTTACAAGAGCCACAAAATGGTTGAGTAATCGAAGAAATAAATCCTATTTTTGCATTATAACCATTAAGTTGCCATTTAGTAGACGTAGAACTAAGCTCATCTGTTAGTTTAATTAGCGAAAAGTATTTTGATATATCTCTAAATATTCGCTCAGACGAGTAGACCCTATCCAAGTTCCATTCATTAGTTTCCCCTACATCCATAAACTCTATGAATCTTATCTCTACATTAAAGTTTTTGAACTTATCAACAATATCAAATATCTCATTAGAATTAATATTATTCATGATTACAACATTTATTTTGGAATATCCAAAAACATCGGTTGCTATATAAATTGAATCAATAACCTTACTTAAATTTGAGTAAGGATTTATTTTTTTATTAGTCGAACATTTTAGAGAATCAAGACTAATTGTCACACCATCTAATCCATTTTGTTTGAGAAGTTTAGCTTTACTAAAACTCAAAAGAGAACCATTAGTTGTAAGTGCAACCTCGTTGATTCCAGTATCTTTTATACCATTAATTAAGTTTTCTATATTCCTTCTAAGTAAAGGTTCGCCACCAGTAAGTCGGATTTTCTTTAAATCAAATGCTTTTAAGGCTTTAATAAAGGATAATATTTCTTCGAAAGTTAGTAATTCGGATTTTTTGAGGTATTTGTAATCTGCATTAAAAATATCTTTAGGCATGCAGTAAGAGCACCGATAATTGCATCTATCCGTAAGCGATATTCGCAAATACTCAAATGATCTTTTTAATTTATCATTTATAACCATTACAAACTTTACATTTCTTGTCTTTATTTAATTTAATAATCTTAAAATCATTATTCTTCAAATCAATTGTAAGAAGCCTGCTCTCTAGACGATCTCCAATATCGAGAAGAACTTTAATACACTCTGAGGCTTGTAGGGAACCTACTACGCCTGTCAAAGCTGAAAATACTCCAGAATCAATGCAAGCGTTACTATCTGATACATTCTCATACAAGCAATTGTAGCACGGTTGACCAGTAACGTCGTTGCGAAAAACTATTATCTGACCACTAAATCTTATGGCTGCTCCCATAATTAATGGTATTTTATTGTCAAGCGATACTCTATTAATCAATGATCTTGTCTCAAAATTATCCGTGGCATCAATTATTAAATCTGCATTATTTATAAAGTCAACATTAGTAGTACTCAGAAGACGTTCGCTGACTGCATTTATCCTAATACTAGGATTGATTTTCTGCATCTTAAGTTCAGCTACATCAACTTTCTTTTTACCAATATCATCTGTACTAAAAAGTATCTGTCTCTGCAAATTAGTAATATCTATAATATCATCATCAACAAGCGTAGCCTGACCAATTCCTGACGATGCAAGATAATATGCAAGGGGCGAGCCGAGTCCGCCTAAACCAATTAGTACTACATGTTTCTCTTTGAGTAATTCCTGACCCTCAACATCAATATCATTCAATAGTATGTGCTTATTGAAACGAATTAGTTCCTCATCAGTAAGCTGAGCGTTTTTATTAATTTTTGTTTTTGTTCTCATTAAACTTTCTGAGTTGTTCTTCAGTTGCAGGTTTTTGATATTTTTTTTTGTATTCATCATATGGCATACCATAGACATATTCACGAGCTGAATCATAGCTTATCTCTTGACCTTTTTTCTCGGCTTCTTCAGAGTACCATTTAGATATACAGTTCCTACAAAAATTTGCTAGGTTCATCAAATCTATATTCTGTACATCTGGATTCTCTCTCAAGTGACTCAGAATTCTTTGAAATGTCGCTGCTTCTATCTCAATTTTACTGTTATGTTTAATAGACATCTACTCTTCTCCAAATAAATTTATACTATTCCAGTATATATAATCTCTTGAGTATTTACATATGTATGTCTAAGCTTTTTTAAAATCGTCTTGAGATAATTTAATGCCGTATATCACAATCAATAACCCAATGAGATAATTGAGGAAAATATCTTCATTAAGGAAAATTACACCAAAGAAAATGGACCAAATTGGAATTAAGTAATTCATTATTGATATAAATGATGCTCCTGATGTTTGTAGGATTTGAAAATAAATAATAGTCGCAACAGCAGTACAAAAAATACCTAACATCAGAATGCTTATCAAGTGAGGATAAGATATCTCACTTTCTGATGGTGCGTCAAATGAGAATACAAATATTAACATTATCACTGCAGAATAGAATATTGTTCCGGTTGATGCGTTGAGTGGTCCTGTAACTTTATTCTTTTTGCCATAGACGGCTGAGCATGAATATAATATTGCACCACTAATAACCATCAACTCAGATAATATATTCTCAGATACACTTGGTAAGAAAAATATCTCTGGCATTATTAAAATGATAATTCCAAAAAAAGCGATTATAAAACCTATTATCTTTTTTTTGGTTAGCAATTCATCGTCTAGGAAAATATGTGATAGTAATAGAGTAGATAGTGGCATTGTGGCCATTAATATACCCGCTAGTGAGCTATCAATCTCAATTTGCCCGTATGAAATCAACAAAAAAGGTGCCACGATCCCTACTATACTCATAAAGCTATAATATCTCCAATCTTCTACCTTAATGGTAATTGATCCATTTCTAATGAGTAGAATAACTACTAGGAGTAACGCTCCAATTAAAAGCCTTCCAGCGACGATCATTTCTGGAGTATAAACTTCGAGAGAGTATTTATTTAGAGTAAAAGCTCCTCCCCATATCGCAGACAAGACCAGTAAAAGAATCCAATTAATTGTATATGTTTTCATCTTGAGTTATTCTTAAAATTAATTTGATGTAGTATTTTAATATTTATGAAGGTTTTATCAATAAATATATCAGAACCCAAAAAAATAACCTTTAACGGCAAAGAGCTTATCACAAGTATTTATAAGATGCCTATAAATAAAGAGGTTGAAGTCGGGCAACTTGGTATTGAAGGAGATAGGCAAGCTGATCTGCAAGTTCATGGTGGCTATGATAAGGCTGTATATGCATACTCTCACTCACACTACTCGCACTGGTCTAAAATCATGAAAAAATCTTATGAGGAATTTGGATTAGTAGGAGAAAACCTTACTATTGATAATTTTGACGAAAGTGATGTGTTCATTGGAGATGAATATAAAATAGGGACCACACTTCTTCAAATCTCACAGCCAAGAATACCTTGTTATAAGATTGGGATTAAGATGAACAGCAGAGAGTTTCCAAAGCTTTTCTCACAAAGTGGTTTACTTGGATCCTATATGAGAGTCATAGAAGTAGGTAAAATGAAAATAGGTGACTCGGTTGAGCTGTCAAGGCGTGATGATGATAGCATGTCTATTTTTGAAATATCCCAACTATTATTTGTTGATATTAAAAATATAGAGGGCATGAAAAAAGCCATAGATCTAAAATATCTATCTGAAGAAATTAAAGAGAGGTTCAGAGAAAGGCTCATGAAGTTGGGAGATTTTTCATCTCTGTGAATCATGAAAATATCAAACATAAAGGTTGTAGATGATGATGTAAATATTGTAGCATGTGTGGGAGACACTGATACTGGCGCGCACCCAAAAGTATATCTGAATATTCGAGATGAAGGTGGTAAAATTGAGTGTTATTATTGTGGTAAGACGTTTATGTATAAGTCTAAAGTTGAGAAAAGGTAGTTATGTTTGAAAAAAGAAAGTCGATTAAACAAGTAGAGGAAGGAAAAGAGCTTTGTCCAAAGTTCGATGGCAATGGATTAATACCTGTAGTGACTACAGATGTAAAAACAGGTAATCTTCTAATGCATGCTTATATGAGCAAAGAGGCATTAGAGCTTACTATTAATAAGAGAGAGGCTCACTATTACAGTAGGAGTCGGAAATGTGTCTGGCACAAAGGTGCAACCAGTGGTTTTATACAAGAAGTTAAGAAAATTATGATAGATGATGATCAAGACTGTATTTGGTTACAAGTTGATGTAAAGGGTCAAGCAAGTTGCCATGTTGGCTATAACTCTTGTTTTTACAGAGAAGTAACTATTAGTGAAAATAAAATACTACTTGATTTTACAGAAAAAGAAAAAGTATTCGATCCTGATGAAGTGTATGGTGATGCACCAAATCCGACAATACTATAAAACATTTATCTTACTTTCTCACTGAAAAACCTTGCAATTATCCCAGTCAAATATAGATTGATTATTAAATATACTGGACCAAATGCCATAGATACGTAAAAATAGTAAATTGATGGAATTGGACTATAGTTAGAAAAGTAGCTGTATGTAAGATGAATAAATATCAAAAGTGGAGTAAGGATAAGAGCGCCTAATATTACGTCAAATAAAATATTTCTCAATGAACTCATCAAACAAAAAACCTCATAATAGTAATATAACAAAAAAAGAAGCTTGGCAAATAGTTTTACAAGCTAAAGATCAATATTCTAATGGTAAAGAGCAAAAATCTTATTCAATCAAATGTAACACTCAGAAATATACCCTGTTGTGTATATACTCAAAAGTCAAAGAAAAGATAATCCAAAAAAACTTTTCTTGTGATGAGCGAACTGAAAATATGATTAATATGTATCTAAGATTAGTCTTTAGTAATGAGCATCCATATTTCGTCGGTCACATAGCGCAGAGTCTTGATGGTTTCATAGCTACCGAAAGTGGTCAGTCGAAATATATTAGCTCAAAAGAAAACTTAGAACATATACATATGCTGAGATGTATCAGCGATGTAATTATTGTTGGCTCAAAAACAGTGCAAAAAGATAACCCCAAGCTTACGGTTAGACTAGTAAAAGGTCATAATCCGATGAGATTGATACTAGACAAAAATAATGAATTACATAATAGATATAACGTATTCTCTAATAATGATGGTCTGGGATTCAAAATTATTTCATCTAAAATTAAGAATAATGATGATAATGTATTCTCGCTTCCACTACATAAGGGATATTTCAAGTTGAATGATCTCAATAATTTATTACATAAATTGAATAAGAGAATTATTTTTGTTGAGGGTGGTGGATCTTTACTGTCTAAATTTTTTGATGGCGGATATTTGAATCAACTACAAATCTGTATCTGTCCAATAATATTAGGAAGTGGGAAAAATAGCTTTCTATTGAAAGTGCACAAAGACATTCCAAAATTAAGTTACAGAATCATTAAATACCATAAGATGGGCTCTGATATCTTATGTGATATTACTTTTTAATTGATAAAAGAAAATATAATCCTGGTAAAGAACAGAAGAGATTTAAAATGCCGTACATGATAGCTACGCTTATACTAGATGAGGCTGATAACCCTAATAAAAATGCAATCAATAAAGCTGTTCCTTCTCGTACTCCCCATCCACCAATGCTTACTGGCAATGTCATAGAGAACAATACAATAGGAGTAAATACAAAAAATGAAAAATAATCAATAGATAGCCCTAAGGCTTCAGCGGATATTATATAAACTATAATGTATGAAAGAACTACAAAGAACGATATTATTGTATGATTCCAAAAAATGATTCCTGAAAAAATTCTTTTAAAATTAATCACTACTTCATTTGGTTGAAATTTATTAAAATAGATTGTTTTAGTGATAATATAAATTATCAAAATAATCAAAATCACTGGTATAACTGTATATAAAAAGGCAACATACTTAGCATTTATTAGAAAAAATAATGTTAGAGAGAATAGAAAAATAAAGAACATCATAATTTGCCCTGATAATCTCTCAAAAACAATACCTTGTACTGATTTACTTAGGTCAATCACGCTAGAATTAGATTCACGAGCACAATAAGCTCTATATATGTCACCAACAACACCACCTGGTAGAATATTATTAATAAAACTAGATATATAATAAAATTTAAGACAATAGAAAAAATTCATCTCGGAGCCATTTTTAGACGAAATATACATCCATCGATATGCAGATAAAGCATATTGAAAAAAACTTATAAAAAAAACCAAAAGGACGTATTTGTAATTTATAGAACTCAAAGTTTTGTATAAGTCTGTTCCATACTCGTCAAAAATGTAATAAAGCAAACCAAAAGATAAAAAATATTTAAGCAAATATTTCATTTAACTACTCAGGTCTGAATAATAATATCATTATGACCTACTGTGGTTTCAAGAGAATTATTATCTATCAATTTAATTTTTGAACTAAACCACTTTTCAAGCATTTCATTATCAACTTGATCGTTCCTTTTCAGAGGTTTATAAATTGTTTCAAGGTATTTCATATGAAATTTTTTATTTTCATGAGAATTTGATAATAACTTCCATGATGAATCATGAATAGAAATTTTAAAGTTTTTCTTTTTTGACAGTTGTTTAACTTTTTCAATACTTTTGTATCCTAGTGCTAACTCTCCTTCCTTAATACTTTGTTGGTCTTTATTAAATTCATTGACTATATATTTATCATGTATATTTTTATGATTCCAACTGACCTTACCATTAAAACATAACGTCATGGCAATAACTTTGTTACCATTGATAATATTAAAAAGATTACTTAGATACTTGATAGATAGTAAGTCTATTAATGCTGACATACTTAACACATCAAAATTATTAATTAAGTCAATTGTTAATCCTAGATCTCTATTAATCGTTTCAAATCCATAAGTTAAATTATGCACAGGGTCTTCAACTTTGAATTTTCTTTTTGATATTCTCTCAATAACAAGTTTTTTACTCTTACAGAATTTTGCAGTATATATCCGACTATTATTCAATAGCCTTTGATCATGATCTAACAGCATCATTGTCTTAAAAAATATGTCATTTTCAATACACCATCGACCAAAACCACCTGTGCCCGACCCAATATCCAGTATACAATCAGACTTTCTAATGAGTTTTTTTAAGTTCTTATTCCTAGATAAAAAATCATATGGCTCTCTTAAAGCTAACCATGTGCTAGTAAAGTATTCTTTTTTCATAAAATATTTTTTATTTTTTTTGCTGTATCAGACCAGGTATAGAATATATCTTTATTTTTACCATTTACTGAATTGCGTGACAACTTCTCATTTATTTTTTTACTAATGTTGTCGAGATCTCTTAAATCGACAAAATCAACAGGGTAATTACCAAGTACTTCACGAAGAACAGGCAAGTCTGTTGTAATAATTTCTAAACCTGCAGCAGCACACTCAGCTATTGACATACCAAAGCCCTCATAATTAGTCAATAAAATAAAAAATTTAGATTTTTTAATTTCGGCTATTATCTCGGTAGGCTTCATACTACCCTTGAATTCAATTCTATCTTGCATTTCATTTTTTATGATTAATCTTTTTAAATTATTATAGTATGTTTTATCCATTTCGTAATTCCCAACTATTGTTAATGTCCAATCCTCAGTAACTTTATGGAGCGCTTCAATTAAAATATGGTAACCCTTTCTGGGTATGACATTTCCAACAGATAAGATATTCTTTGAATATATATCTATCTCTTGTTTACAAAATTTTTTATCTATACCTGGATATGCTACACAAATATTTTTATATTTATCTAAGTATTTTTGTAATACTCTTTTCATTGTTTTACTAACTGTAATTAGTGATTCTGCGGCATTGAATGCTTTCCTTTCAGATAAATATAGATTTATATTGGACATTTGATTATTTGATATTTCCATAGAGCATGGATGGTGGATAAGTATATTAAGTCTATTTATTACTCTCGTTCTTAATTTGTTAACTAGATACCCATCGATAAAAATAGTTGAACTCTTGGGAATTTTATTGATCTTTTTATGAAGTAATATTACATTTATATTGTAACGTACTCTTACTTCCCTTATCGGTATACGATGTTTCTTCAGCTCTAGTGCTAGATTATTATCGTATAGTGTTCCTCCAGTAATAGAATGATCAAACT
>CETL01008218.1_pt1 | contig 24744 bp, 14 predicted proteins | sample 356371 | NCBI WGS metagenome assembly CETL01 (sample SAMEA2622518, study PRJEB7988) | marine metagenome | biome: marine biome (ENVO:00000447); feature: surface water layer (ENVO:00002042); material: "saline water (ENVO:00002010), including plankton (ENVO:xxxxxxxx)" | depth 5 m | reverse complement strand
TATATAAAAAACTAAACGGTAAGTCAAAAAAGCTGATTTCTCGCCAAGTATGGAAAATAAAAAAATTATTTTGTCTAGGTAAAATGCAAATCAAAGAAAAAAGGTAGCATATTTTGCGGATCAAGGTCACGGCACCAAACAATATGCGAAATGAATAGGAAATTTGTAAAATACATTCCGTCGAAACTCGCAAACAGAGGACTGCTGTTATTTTTTATTTAATTAAAATTACTAATCTTACCGTTTTCGTCAAGAGTGAGGCTCAGATTATCCTTTCCAATAGTGACATTATTAGGTAAATCAGGGCTATCCGTTGTGAGTATTTTATAATCAATGTCGATGTATGTATGGGTCAGAAGAAATTGCGTATCAGGACAATCATTGGCTAACTTTGAAATTTGACTGGGCTTGTGATGGCTTTGGGTATCAACAGTCTCAGGGACACTCATTTCTATAACAACAAGTTTACACAATTTTACTCTATTCCAGAGTTCTTCACATGGACCTGAATCACCGCTGTGTAAAATTGACCAACCATTCTTGTGCGTCATCATCCATCCATGAGGTTCGGATTTAGGATCGTGTCGTACTTTAAACCGCTCGAATGTCCAAATGTCTGATTCCGGTATGTCAATCCAATTTATCTTGGAAAGCATGCTATCTAGGGAGCCGGGGTAAGCTAGTTCGCATAGTAATTCCAAACGCTGCCTCACATTTTTTGATCCGGCAATAGTTAGCTGCTTTTCTCCAGATCGGTCAGAAATATACTTTCTTTCAAGGATGAAACTGGGGAAGCCAAAGACATGGTCAGCATGTAGATGTGTAATCAATATTGTATCTATATCTGCAGGACTTACTTTCGCATTTCTTAAGCTTGCAAGGGTGGTTGGTGGGCAGTCGATCATTATGTGTTGATTGATTAACAGCAGCGAGTGCAACCTACCAGAAGGTAAGAACGCGTTTCCGCTTCCTAGCAAATCTAGTTGGGTCACAAGTCATCCAGCGGCAACTTCGATAAGACACCATCGCACCTAACATTCATTTACACCTTCCTAGTGCAGTTGAATGTAGGTAACCCTAACTTTTCAATGGGAGGTCTTGATATGTCTTCAGGTAATGATAATTCAATAGCAATATTCTTTGGTTCTCAAACAGGAAATGCAGAAGACCTTGCTAACCAAACCAAGAAAATAGCCGACAAGAACGGACTTGACGCAACTGTTTTCGATATGGATGGATTCTCTGCATCAAATTTGAGTAATCACAAAAGAATCTTGATAATTACATCGACTTGGGGTGAGGGAGAGATGCCAGACAATGCCGCTGACTTGTGGGAAGAGACCTGCGAGAACAATCCTTCATTATCTGGAGTAAACTATTCTATATGTGCCATAGGTGATACAGACTATGATGAATTCTGCCAGGCAGGTATTGATTGGGATATCAAATTCCAGGAGCTCGGAGCAACTAAAGTCACAGAACTTCAGAAATGTGATGTTGACTTTGAGCCAGAATGGCAAACTTGGGTAGACAAGGTCATACCAGCTATGGTTTCTATTGAGATTGAGCTACCGTCGTCTGGGGAGGAAGTGTCTGTGGTCGAAGAACCGATTGTGGAACCCGTGGAGATAAAAACCAAGTCTGGAGATAAATCCCCTTGGAGCGCAAAAAATCCCTACCCTACAAAAATTAGCGAGTGTTACGTGCTGAACGGAGAAGGCTCTAGAAAAGAAACAAGGCACATAGTTTTCGAGTTAGGCGATTCAGGTATGGATTACAAGGTTGGAGATGCTTTGGGTGTCGTACCAGAGAATCCTCCTCTAACCGTTGACCTTCTCATCGAAAAAGCAGGATGGGCGCAAGACCACATAGTGAACACACACAATGGAGAGAGAACACTATGGGAAGCATTAAAGAAAGATTATGAAATTCACAGGGTCAACAAAAAATTTGTAAAATCTCTAAAGGAGAAAGTAAAATCAAATGGTTTGAGAATTAAAGTTAGCATGGTAGAAAGACACAGGGAAACAATCTCAACCTTAGGAAGAGGATATTCGAATAGTGAAGTTGTAATGCAAACAGAATTACTTCCATCTATTCCAGGAGATGACCCGGTTGAAAGAGCTGAAATTCTTGCTAACGATGCAGATGCGCTTGAAGACTACATTTGGTCGAGAGACTACGTCGACGTATTCACAGATTTCTCAGTATCTTATACCCCTGAAGAATTCATAGATCTGCTGGATAAATTGAAGCCTAGGTTATACTCAATCGCTAGCAGCCATGATGCTCATCCAGGCAAGGTCGAGCTTACTGTTGGAATTGTAAGGTATTCTCATCATGGAAGGGATAGAGGCGGTTTGTGCACAATATACATGGCTGATGAAGTCGAGGTAGACAAAACTGATGTTGGAGTATTCATGTCGCCAACGAAATCATTTGTTTTACCTGAAGACAAATCAACAGATATCATAATGGTCGGGCCTGGAACAGGAATCGCTCCCTTCAGAGCCTTCATGGAGCAAAGAATTTTCGACGGTGGCTCCGGGAAAAACTGGTTGTTCTTCGGAGATCAATCATCAAAAACAGAATTCTACTACAAAGAATCAATTGAAGGTTGGCTTGACGAAGGGGACCTTTACCGATTCACCACAGCTTGGTCCAGAGACCAAGAAGAAAAAATATACGTCCAACATCGGTTGAAAGAGCATGGTGCTGAGGTCTGGGAGTGGTTCGAGAGAGGTGCATATTTCTATATCTGTGGTGACAAACAATATATGGCAAAGGATGTCCACAGAGCTCTCATTGAAATCGCAATAGAGCATGGTGAAATGTCAGAGGAAGATGCTACTCACTTCATAGAGAAAACAATGATGAAAGAGCAGAAGAGATACCTACGTGACGTATATTGACGTGTAATGCTCAGTTAATTGCATTAAACTAAAACTAAATCCGAGTGTAACAATTCATGACTATGGAGTAGGTATACTAACTAGAGGTATACTTCTGTCGATTGCCTTAGTGATCATATTAGTTGTCCATTTCGATTTTGGGCCAGGAAAGGCAAGAACATGTGTGGCATATTCAAGCATTTTACTTCCTAGTTTTGGCGATGCTTCTGGTCTACCGGTGTCTTCTGAGCCAATTCTGGGTTCGTTCCACGCTTCATTAAATATCGCAAGTTGAATGTGATTTTTTTCTGCCCATTTCTCAACCAAACTATCAACTCCACTCGCTCCCCCTAGAATTATCAAATCAGGAGAGCAGTTCCAACTTACCCATTGGTCTAACCTATCTTGAATCCAAGTTTCATCATAGAATCTAGAATTGCCACAGACCACTAAGTTGATGATTTCTCCATCATCGTTAAGGTCCTTTCCTGCAAACTTGTCTACCGCATCTTGGCCGTTGATAAAAACCTCGGGCATGGTCAATCTCAATCCCTCATAATATAATAGTGAATGTTTATCTAACGAAATTTTAACACAAGTTAGTTTCAATTTTCACCATCTGCAAATCGTATATTCAACCGATTTCATCTTAGAATGGTTACAACAGGGGGGGAATATGGGATTCAATAGGGTACTGATTGCGAACCGCGGGGAAATCGCTCTTAGGATACTTAGAACCTTGAGAGATATGGAGATTGAAGCAGCAATTATTCACGGCAGAGAAGACAGGTTGTCACTCCCTGTTAGGTTAGCAGATGTTGCCTATCCGATAATGAGGTCCAACCCTCTAGACTCATATCTGGACATAGAAGCAGTGGTCAAAGCTGCAAAAGAACTCGAATGCGACGCTGTTCATCCTGGTTATGGTTTTTTGGCGGAGAATGCAAATTTTGCTAGGCGTTTAGAAGAAGAAGGAATCACATTTATTGGACCTTCATCAGATGTAATAACTCTACTAGGAGATAAAATTGAGGCAAGAGCAGCAATGGAGGCAGCGGGTCTACCTACCGCCAAGGGAAGTAGTGAGCCGATATCCTCAGCAAAAGTAGCCACTGTAATTGCAGATGATATAGGATACCCTGTAATAATAAAAGCTGCAGCAGGTGGCGGCGGAATTGGAATGCAGATTGTGTATGAAGAGCATGAATTCCAAGGGGCTTTGAAATTATGTCAAGGTAGAGCAAAATCTGCATTTGGTGATGATCGGGTATTTGTCGAGAAATATATTGAAGGAGCTCAACATGTTGAATTTCAAGTCTTAGCAGATGGGCATAAGGCAATACATTTTGGAGAAAGGTTTTGCTCAATTCAAAGACGTCATCAAAAATTGATTGAGGAAGGACCATGGTTGACAGACGAAAAGCGCGCAGAAGTAGGAGCATTGGTCTGTGCGGGTGCAGAATCTGTTGGTTACAAGGGACTTGCGACTTTTGAATTTTTAAGAGATAAAAATGGAGAATTTTACTTCCTCGAAGTTAACCCAAGAGTTCAGGTTGAGCACACCGTTACAGAATTAATTACGGGTTATAATCTAGTTGAATTGGGGATTAGAGTTGCTCAAGGCGAGAGTCTACCTCTTAGACAAGATCAGGTAAAAATTAGAGGACACGCAATACAATGTAGATTAAATGCAGAGGATACTACGAATTTCGCCCCTTCTCCTGGCAGGCTATGGGAATGTCACTTTCCCTCAGGTTTCGGAATTCGTTGCGATACACATGCTCATCCAGGTTATGAAATGCCGGGTTGCTTTGATAGTCTGTTAGCAAAATTACTTGCTTGGGGGCCAAACAGAGAATCTGCAATAAAGAGAATGCGAACTGCACTAGATGAGACAATAATTACTGGTGTAGATCACTTAATACCTCTCCACCGAAGAATTATGGATGAAAGTGATTTCCTAAGAGGAGATATTACAATAGCATATATTGATGAACATCAAGAACTATTGGGATGATACAATGGACGTATTAATCGTCGGTAGCCTTGCATACGATTCCTTGGAAACTCCATCAGGAAAGGCCGAAAATGAATTAGGAGGATCGGGATCATATGGAGGGTTTTCTGCAGCTTTTCACGGGAGAAATAGAGGTAACTCAAAAATAGGGTTAATCGGCGTTGTTGGAGAAGATTTTCTCGATGAGCACATGACCTGGTATAGAGAAGCTGGACTACATACTGAAGGTATTGTAGTAAAACCAGGAAAGACGTTCAGATGGGTAGGATCCTACAAGGCAAAAATGGATCAGGCTATTACCCACGACACTCAATTGAATGTTTTCGAGTCGTTTGTTCCCGTGGTTCCAAAAGCTTTCACATCTCCGAAGGTTTTAGTCTGTGCGAACCTTCATCCAGAATTACAATCTATCACTCTTGACCAAACAGTTGTTGGTAGAGTTACAATGCTAGATTCAATGAATCTTTGGATAAACATTGCTCGTTCAAAGCTTGAAGAGGTAATGAAAAGAGTGGATATTTTAGTATTAAATGATGAAGAAGTTAGAATGCTTGCTGGTGATGATAATTTAATTCGGGCATCTAAAAAAATTATTCAGATGAAAGATGGTGGTATTCTAGTAGTGAAAAAAGGTGAAAACGGTGTATTAGCATTCCATCCAGAGGGTATGATATCAATACCATCATTCCCAACTATCAATCAAGTGGACCCTACGGGATGTGGCGATTCTTTCGCTGGAGCAATGGCTCAAAGATTATCAACAGGTGTGGGCGAAATCACGCGCCGCGAATTGATGGATTCTTTAATTCATGCAACGGTGACTGCATCATTTACGATAGAAAGTTTTGGAACACAGAGAATAAGAAATCTAAAAATCGATGAGTATAAAAAAAGGCTGAACCTTTACAAGCACATTACCATGACCTCTTGACAGTATTATCAAAAACGTAGACTAAATCGGAGTTATATGACGGTGCTGAATATCGCTATGGTTGGTAGCGATGATCTTGCAAAGGCTGTTGCAAAGGCAACAGATCAACGAGATGTTCATACTTACGTCAATAAGGACTCAGGAGTTAATGGTGTTAGAATACTCTCAATAATTAGACCAGCAAAGATGCCAGAAAGAATACGCCCCTTCTTCAATTCTTTATGTGCAGCAAAAGTTGGGCTTATTGAAATAGATTCGATTGACGCTGCGTTTGGAGAAGTTTTGGTGGGTTTTGCATCCGCAGGGATAGAGAAGGGAATTTTTGTCATCAACCCTCCTGATGGAGAATGGATTGATGAGTCAAAAGTTCGTGAATTTATGTCCCAAGCAGGTCTATCACAGTGGATACAATCTGATTTTGATGGAGTTTCTTTGAGGACTAGTTTGTATGATTTAATGGAAGAGATATCGCATGAACTTGAGTCTTTGAAAAATGACCCCCTAGTTGTAACAATAGACCAATACTTCAACGTAAAGGGAATAGGTTTGGTAGCAATTGGCTATGTTCAATCTGGTTCAATTTCGGTTCACGACGAAATTTGTGTAATGCCTGCAAATGTATCTGGTTCTGTAAAAAGCCTTCAGGTAATGGATGACAACGTATCGATTGCTGTTGCAGGAGATAGGGTCGGTATTGCTGTGAGAAATGTAAAAGAGGAATCTCTATCTGGAAGTTCAATGATAGTTCACCCTGCTGTTGAAGATAAAAGCAAAGGGATTTTCTCACCGATATGTGTGGATTCTCACAATAAAAGCGAAGTCACAGTGACGAAATCTCCTTTCCAAAAAAGAGACCTTACAGTCGGAGATATAGTCCATGCAAGTGTGGATCTGCAGTTTGTAGTAGGAAGAGTAGACTCAATTGATTCAGGAATGGTTGTTAGTTGGGATACGCCTTTATTCATACGTCGAGTTAATCCACCTGCTGTTTTAATTGCTCAACTGGATTCAAAACCACGAATTATTGGGCATGCAAAACTTTCACGGCTCGACTAATTCAGTGCGAATAACTACACCACAAGTATTTGTGTAAACGGTGGGTTCATAACCATGGGATTGACTTGGCTAGGCTGGGATGCTAATGGACACAAAGCCAGATGGGCTCAGTGTCAATGGAGAGGAGGTTAGATTCCGCTCCTTGTCACTGGGTGGAGTTAGGGGTAAGGTTAGAGCCACCCTAAAGGAAAACCAACTATCTTTTGAATCTAAAGACGGGCAGGCACTTGACATAAAAATCAAGGCAATTCAAAGGGTTCATCATCATAACACGACGCTTGTTCCTGGGTGGCTTGCATCTGTTGGATTAATTCTTATTTGGGTCGCTTGGAGAGGTGTTGTAGGCAAACTCCAAGCTTTCTTTGGAGCTGCGGGAATTGTTCTAGCATCATCACATTTTTTTACTCGCAGACCAACCTTAACAATAGACACTAAGGCAAAAGATTGTCACACAGTTTTCGGTTCAGATATCGCTATGATCAAACTTTGTGCTTTTATTCAACAGTTACAAAATGGATTGAGTATAAGCGAAGCAAAGGAAGTTGTTGATGGTATTGTAAGTGACTCAGAATACCCAAGGTCTGAAAATTCAGACTTTACTGAAATTACACCTAACCTGCCAGAAATCTTCCCTTCGAATTCGATTACTACCTTCATAGATTCAATGGAAGATTATGATAATATCAATCCATCTATGTCCGAGGATTTTGAAAGTGAAATAGTGGACTTAGATCTACCTATGTGGGAAGATGAAAGTTTGGCTACGGATGAACCTCAAATGCCGCCTGGTCTTATGGAAAGGTCCCGACAGAATCTAGTAACACAAAGAAATCAAGTAATTCAGAACAGTTGGCAAAGTCCAGAATCAAGGCCTGCCACTAACTATGTTCATAGAAACGAAATTGGAAATATGCCATCCTATGGCATGATTGAACAAAACTATCCAGCTGCTAATATGGGCCCTCCGATAAATAGTCCTAGTCCGAGTCCCCTTCCCAATAATTTCCTGCCATCATTCTATGGAGCGGATGGCGCACATATTCCAGGAGCAGTTTCACACGAATTCTCTGTTCCTGATTCACCTCTGGTTAAAGAGGAGCAAGAGCAGCCTAAATCGCTAGTTGAGGCATCTCGTAAAGAAAACATTCTTGATGGTGAAATAATTATCGAAGAAGAAAAACAATCCGACAAGTATCCGAATATAAGAAAATTAAAATCAATGCCTGTAACAAATAGGCTGAAATTCAGGAAGGGTAGAACTGGGAGAATTTCACCAAAGTCGGTTATTTCTGAATTATTAGTTAATCCAGCACTAGGAAGTGCCTCCAAACTTACTAGAAGAATACGTAGAAGGAAAAATTCCACGACAGAATCACTTAGAGTTCAGTCTGAAAACAATCGTCAGGCTCAGATTGCTCGATCTATACAAAACATCGCAAAAAGTAATGGAGGAGTAGTAAGTGATGAGGAGATAGATACTATGCTTTCTCATATAAGCCCGGAGCTAACTATACCCTCTACCTTCTCTGAAATGATAAGTTCGGGTTCGAAGGCACGTGAGGATGTTGAGTCCCTTCCTAGGATAGATGAATAATCATTTATCTCTCTGTGAGAGCATGTGCTCTCTGATTCCTTTAGCGACTTCCCAGTCGCTTTTTTCCTCATCGCTAACAGGCGTAAACTGAGGAATTGGAATAGGCCGCATCATTGAATCTATTGCAATCATGAAAAAGTATCCTTTGCAAATTTCTTTCCTGCTCCAATCGGATTTACTCATCGCCCATGCTGTCACCTTTGCACAAGCTGTGCGACTGGAAGTGAAGATGACCTTTCCGGTTACCTCAACAAGGTCTCCCTGTTTTGCTGGCGCTTTGAATTCGAGAGTATCAATAGATATAGTGACAAATTCTCTGTGCGCGAACTTTGCACACACTATTCCTGCTGCTTTGTCCATCAAAGAAAGTAACCTGCCTCCGAAGAGCGTGTTGTATGCATTTGTGTCCTGGGGAAATATTTCTTCAATCAGGGTAACCGGCTCATTGCTGTGAGGTTCCATATTCCATCCCAGTAAGTAATAAAATTTGAATTGATGTATTAAATTCATAAGAGATTTGACCGTTTAGGGTGTTAGTTTCACTTACCATTAAATGGATTAATTATATCTGAAAATCAGGAGTTTTTTATCCTGTAAAGTATTTCAAATATAGTTAATCCAACTCGGACAAAGAATTGCCTCGGGTCCCCCCCATAGGGGGGTACCCGGCTATACACCCCCCCGTGGGTATTTTATGTCTGTCTTGTTTGGGAATGTTAGACGGTGCGAACAATGTATGACAAAAAATCTACAATCTCGGCTTTGGTATTAACTGCTTTGATGTTACTTACTCCACTCGCTGGAGCAGCTGATGTCACGATGTTCAGTAACGGAGCAGCCGAGGTTTCAGTTGAGGTCAGAGATAGCCCAGAGTATACAAATACAGATGATGGGACAGTCACCTTACCATCAGGAGATACAGTAACAAGTGCCTCCATGAGTATATCAACAGGTATGGCAAAACATCAAACCTATTCAACAATAAATGGTGATACTGCACAATATGTTTGGGACCCTAGTTTTAACAATCAACAAACAGAGTTTTCCACACTTACCGATTTTACATACCAAGAGGATACCATAAAACTCGTGAGTGGTGGGTTTTCAACAGACTTTGAAAGAGACAATGCCGGTTTCCAAGATATCACAACAGGCCTATCCCAATCAGCAATGGGCGAAGGCTGGCAGCACGGATCTCTTGGAGATGGAACAATATTAAACGAAAACTGCAACACTGGCAACGAATGTTGGGGGACTAATATTTATGATTTTGACAATGACTACACAAATGACAACGGAGGAGGCGGCTTTTCATACAGTTTAATGTCTCCTGAAATGGAGGTAGATCCTAGCTCTCACATTGCGAGATTCTCAAGTTGGCATGGTCTGCATTGGGCTCAAACCAACCCAGGTGCAAATCCAACCAACACCTATTATGACTGCGCTTACGTTATGGTTAGAAATTCGTCTTCTCCACAATTCCCCGGTCCGGATATTGGATGGAATTACATACCCTTTGACATAACAAACTCAACAGGAGTAGGATATGCAAATGGGCTTTATCCTATTGGAATTGGAAATGGTAGGATTCAAAATTGCGATGGCTTGACAGGAAATGATTACGCGCTGGGCGGAGAATCTACAAATCCTGCCACCAATCCTACAGGATGGGCAACACTTGCTATTAATCTAAATCAACACATACACAAATACGTTCAATTGAAGTTTGTTATGAGTCATAACAACGGTATCGGTGCAGCTCAAAACAATACAATGCCTGGCTGGTTTATCGATGATTTCCGAATTGGTGACCCGCTACCACAGTCTGGTTCTATGACTATCAAAGGTTTCACTCCAAAGCAATCTCCAAATCCTGGATTTCCCGATGGTTACGGTATTCTGACCATCGAACAGGAAACTACTCCAACGAACTCTCTTACAGTCACAGTTTTACGTTCAGGAACAACCGAAATTGCGATGGATAATGACGGTAATCAATTGACTGGGCTGCAAGGACCTATAGTAGAACTCTGGGATATAGATTCTTCAGATTACCCCGTAATCGACCTACGCTTTGATTTCGATACCGGACAATATCGATTGTCGACTGCTGAGTTATTTGGTATTAACATCGGAACAAGAGTGGGTACTGGGTTGAATGATACCAGTGCAATACAAAGTGGAGGAATATTTGATGGAGTGTGGCAAACATCTGGAAATGGGGAGCCGCTATTTTACACACCAACAATAGTAGATAATTCATATGATCCACCGCATTACAGCACGAAATTTTCACAACCAATACTGGCAGTGACACCAGAAGTGCTGGACGATTGTTCAGAAGTTCCATTAGTGCAATTGATTTTAAGAAATAACTCGATTTACAACCTAACAGTTGGACAGAAATGGGTATCAGACAAACCTATTTTCGGATTCGCGTCTACGCTATCATACAATAATTCCTGCGGTGTTTCTGAACTGTGGTTTGACTTAGAATTCGGTCACAGCGCCTCCTCTGTAAAGATGGATATAGCCAATGATGGGGATGTTGAATGGGCTATGGATGAGCCTGCATTTGGAGCGTTTGGTAGACAAACAAAGTTCTTGGCTGGTTACGCAGAAGGAGTGAACTACGCCATGGATGAATCTATGTTAATCCTGAATTTCAACGGAGAAGCGACAGGTGCTGCATTCATGCTTCCATATGGAGCCAGTGTCTTGGCTGCAGATATTAAGATGTCAAATAACACAGCTGGCGATTTTGATTTGTCTCTTACTGCTAGCGGTCAACAAGTTAGTTTTGGTAAAATGGAAAATAGGTCTCTAATATCCTTCGAAACAGTCTTCCCTATGTTTGATTTGGAATCTGCTCTAAATTCACTACTCAGCAATCCTCTTGTTCAACCATCTTATGTAGACGAATACGGAAATTCATGGGTCACTTTTCAATTTGATATTTCAAACGTAAATGCAGCAAGTGGAACAAATGTGACTGCTAGAGATTTGGATATTATCTATGATTGGGAAGGCGTTATTGATGGGTCTCTATACCTAGACAGAGAGCTTAATCAGGGGATTGCATTAGGTAGCGGTCCGACTGTCGATGTTCCTCTTTCAATATCAGCAGTAAGTGGCGGTGCGGTAGAGTTATCTGACTTGTCAATAACAACATCAACTGGTTATGATTCGTCTCTCTCTCTAACTGGAAACCCAACAGGACTCTATCCAAACGGTGACATTATTGAAGCAATTTCAATTCATAGTGTTGATTCTACAACCGGTACTTCATTCGCTGAGGCTAGGCTAAGAATGGAGTCTACAAGTGGAGTTGTTGAACTAGCATTCTCAGAATTGTCGTTGTTTACAGAACAATATGATCCTGACAACCTAGTGACAATGGAAGCTTCATCTTACACCATTGTAGGAGACGAGATGCATGTCACTTGGAGATTTAGAATTAACACAGCATGGGAGGATACAGCTGAACTTAGACTCTATGCAAGTCTAATTGCAGCAAATGGTGTAAATGGTATTCCGGGGGCTGTCGTCCTAGCTCCGGCTAATGGAAATGCAATAGAAAACGATGCAATGATTGCCTCATTTGAGCTGCAAAATAGTGGAGGAGTTGCTCAAAATCTCACCGCAGCAACTTCAAATCAGGAGATAAGGCTAGTAGGCAGTATTCGCCTAGAAGGAATTGATGTTGCTCCCGATCCTAACTCATACAACATGACACTTCAAAGATGGAATGTTGACACAGTAAATGGCACTCTTGTCTCAGAATGGGTTGAGGTTTCAAATCAATCTGGTGTAATTGGTGGCAACTTCAACTGGGCAATAAACCTTGGAGCGACGGCTGCTGGGCAAGCAACATACAGATTCATGCTTGATGGTTACCAGGGCGGAGACACGCTATGCCCGCCCGCTCCAATAGTATCAGATGCAGATTGTGCCATACCATTTAATTTGACTATTGATACATATTCACCAACCTTAGTGAATATATCAGTCCTAAAGGCATCCAATTACGATCCAACCATATGGACAAACTGGAGAGAGTTAGTCGATGATACATGGGTTTTACCAAGTTCACAGCAGAAGGTTAGAGTGTTAGCACAAGATATTCCCTCACCTCCCCCAACCTTAGATATGTATTACTGGGTAGAATACGATCATGATCAAGACCAGGATGGAATTGCAGATCCAGATGAGTATGCACTTTTGATTCTTAATAGCGATGGTAATGCACCAACTGCAAACTACACAGGGACCTTTAGTGATGATGCCAACAAAGGGCAAGATCCTCCTGGAAAGGTGAGCATATTCATTGAGGGTGCTGACCTTGGTGGAAATGCAATTGTCGGCGGTGTCGAAGGATTTGATGAAGATTTAGTGACTTATGTATCAATGGATGCAAAGACTCCGAATATCAGGAATTTCTTCATAGAAGATTCGTTTGGTAATCGCTTGCACAATCCGAATGAAGGGGCTCCTTTCTATCAAGGGCCGTGGAACATGACCATGTATGCAGGGAACGAGTATCATCTGATTGTTGAAGCAAAGGACGAAAATGGTTGGAGAGATATAAATTATTTCGAGATAGATTTAGGACCAGAAAACATGGTGGTTTACTACTCTCCACGCAATGAAACGGCCTGGACTGACTCGCAAGATATCGAAATAATTCTAGCTGGTAACAATAGTGATGGTCCGCAAGTATTGCGAATGGATGGTGGTCGATTAGTGGACGCATTTGAAGATGAGTTCTACTTGGATTTACCCATTAGAATGAATTGGGACATCGTGGGTATTGGTTCTACTACATATGTTCCACAATTGAGAATTAAAGACATGGACAGAGATCCGTCTCTAATGAGCGAGTCTGGCGGTCGGCACAAACAACGTTGGGTTTACAGTGACGGTATTCAACTAGATTACAGGAATGGAATAAGCCCCACATTTACCGACATGTCAGAACCTTATTCCCAAGATATTGAACTGGCATTCGTATTCCCTGGCGATACTGTTGCAATGGAGGGGAAATATGCCTATATCGATGGTATCAACAACGGTGTTTACATTCTCCCGGAAGGTGAATTCACGTTGGAAGTAACCCGAGAAGCGGCATTAATGGACGGAAACAAAGGATATCTTGCCTACCCTGCTGGAGGGGCAGATGGCTCTAGAACAGATGGGCCTACTTTGCACACAATAGACGGCGGTTCGTTCTACATCAACATTACAGCACCTCCGCTTTCCAATGAGTATGTTTACTCGTTCCGCTTGGTTAATCTGCCAGATGGAGCCGATGATTCAACTGCGAATATCTGTGATGGTAACAGCGCGTTTGGTTGCGGTTCCTTCACTATCAAAGTAGATGGTCAAAAACCAGAGGTAGAGAAAGACTCATGGACGATGAATTCAGGAATTAATCAAGAAATTTTAGGAATCACACTTCCATCGTCAACAATACACTGTGTTGATGTGCAAGCCGTCGTAGAGGAAAATGCTGCACTAATTGCTGGCGAGATTAATCTCAAATGGTCATTTTACACCGATGCAGATACAGACTTGATATGGCCTGTTTATGGTCAGAGATTCGGAGTTGAACCGCAATCATATCCAATGGATCTCAAGGTTCAAGGTGGCGACTATCTGCTAAGTGCAGATTGTGTGGACTTGTGGCCTGATCCTCAAGACCCTACACAAGCACAGATAACCAACGTTGATCTGATTATGTGGATTGATGGAAGAGACTCTGCGGGTTGGACAATCGATGGTGGCGGTCCAAATGGTGCTGGTGGTGTTAGTTCGATTTATTCATCAGACGATACACACAATTCCCAATATAGGCTGGTTTATGAAGAAGCAAAATTCAATGTTATTCAAGTTCGAATGACTCCTAAAAACCCAGAAGTAGGCGATACACCAGAATTGGAAATCACAATTCAAAATACTGGAACTAAAGATGGCAACATTACTCTAGAAATACAATCTGTCAAGGACGGAGGGTTCCCGACCACCGAAGTTACTTACACAACTCAGGATATCAAACAAGGAACAACAGCCGATGTGTTTATTGATGGAATGGAAATATTTGGCTCTTCCACTAGTGGAATGTTCTACATTGTTGTAGACTCAGAATCAAATGAAGTTTTATGGAATGGGTCCAGCAATTCGAAATCTTTCAATGTGGCCGAAGCAACTGATGATGAAGGACTACTATCAGGCTCAGGTATGCTGATTATTGTGGGCCTAGCAGCACTGATACTGATTCTTCTAGTCGCAGTAGTGGTCTTAGCAAGAAGAGATTCAGGGGATGGCACATATGAATACGAGTATGACTATGAATCAGAAGAATCAGAGAAGAATTACGCTAGTATACCATCATCCGGACCTCCTTCAAGAGGTCCACCTGCTGCCAATATTGATCCTTTGATGAAGGCGGCAATGGATGAATTCCCACAGTGGGATCAAGCAACAATTCAGGGCTACTTTGACCAAGGTTGGGACATCGACAGCCTAAGAGACTGGGTCCAAAACAACCAGTGAGTAAGCATGAATCTCGATTGGAAGGACAAAGTCTGGAAAGACCCAGATGGTGGAAGCATAATTTTGCATGGCATCCTTCCAACAGTAGTTTTGCCAAACGGGCTCAGACCTAGGGCGGCTTGGCATGGTTTAGGCATTATTGGTTCGAGCGAAGAGGTAGAAGTTTGGGCAGAAGAAGAAAAAATGGAATTAAAAGATCCTGGTATCAACTTGGACAGTGCAATTCTTGGTGGAGGCTTGGATAGCCTGTATTTGGAAATGTTAACTTGGACCGAAGGGTTACAAGTGGGTAAATTTCCTGACCCAGAACCAAGGCGCCTTCACAAATCAGCAGTTAATCATAATCGGCCAGTATTTTTCGCTGAGCCTGATATGAATGATGAAACCTGGGCAGAATTTCTAGAGAGAGAAGCTAAGGCAATGACTAGGCCAACAAAACTTCTCCGTATGATATTTGTTTCAAGGCGTTGGAGAAAATGTATGAAACGCATCAGAAAAATGGTTGTTGAACAACCGTCTAGAGAGCCAGATGGATTGCAAGCAGTTAGTGCATTAGCAGCAACATGGTGGACGCTTAACAGGGAAAACTCCGAAGAAAAATTGAATCTTGAAAAGGATAAAAGGTATGCATCCAGATTGCGTGGTGGCCTGTCTAAGTTGCGACTTGATTATGGAAAAGAGGCAGTATTACTTGTTCCAATTCAACAGGCAGCAAGGCAATCTTTGTTCAATGCGCTAGAATACTTACCAAAACCAGAGGAGAGTTCATCACTTGTGACCCCTTCGGGTAGAGAAGAGGAGTGAGTTTATGTCGGGCAATATTGATGTTCGAGTTGATAATCTACTTGTAAGGTTTACAGTAAACCCTCCAATCGACTTAGAGGAGGCTGTAGAGAGGTTAGGAGGTGTATCAAATGGCGATGTTATCATCAAAATGCTAGATGCTCCCCGTGCTACATTGATTATCGATTCTAAGGGCAGGATTATCGTGCATGGGACTCACAGGATAGAAGCTGCAAGAGCTGCTGCGAAAGAAATGCTATTGAGAATGGGTAGGGATGAATCAGGGCTAGTTGCCGAGTTAGGACCCATTGTTGCGTCCTTTGATTTCGGTCAAGAAGTACCTATCGACAACGTGCGATCAAACCTTGGAAGCGGTACGTCCTCGTTTGATGACCGGCTAGGATGCTTACGAATTCAGGACAACCGTCATGATCTAGAGTTACTAATATGGGGAAATGGGCGGTGTGTTGCACTAAATGCGAGACATCCTAACATGGTCGCTATGTCTGCCGTTCATTGGAAATCTAAATTTAGCGATAAAAAATTCTTGAAGGCGTGATTTTTTTGGATTGGAAGGGTCCGATCCTTGACGATCATTTCCATCTTAATAGAAATGGGAGGTTTCTAGATGCTGCCAGAGATTTCATTAGAGCAGGTGGCACTGACCTAGTGCTTGTTCACTGCCCTAATTTTGCCTATCCTCCGTCAACAAGAAGAGGCCATGAAGAAGCATATTTGGATACAGTTAAGATATCACAGGAGGTTCAAAAATTGGGTATTTCGGTAAGGGTTATTTTAGGACCTCATCCTGCTGCGTTTGCTCATCAGTTTGTGACTCTAGGGGATAGAGCAGAGGAGAATTATTGGGACAGTATTGATTCGGCTATGGATTTAGTTAGGGAAGGTAAAGCACACGGCATTGGCGAGGTTGGTAGGCCGCATTGGAAAGTGTCCGATGATATATGGAATCGTTCAAACAAATTGCTTGAGGATACAATGAGTCTCGCAGCAAAAGAGGGCGTTCCACTTCAACTGCATGTTGAGGGTGAATCTGATGAAACGTATCTGGATTTAGCGAAAATGGCGGATAGAGCAGGATTGGCTAGGGAAAGACTGGTTAGACACTATGCTCCTGCTAGGGTAGACCAGACCTACACACATGGCATAACACCGTCAGTTCTAGCAGGCAGTGGGTCTATTGAGGAATTGATGAACACCTATGACAAATCATCTCATGGTTTCATGCTTGAAACCGATTACATAGATGATCCAAAAAGGCCAGGAGCTGTTTTAGGTCCTAAGACAGTACCAAAGCGAACTAGACAATTATTAGCAGCGGGTTTAGAAGAGGAGATTTTATACAATTGTCACGTTGATTTACCAAATAGAATATATGGAGAAATTTAACCTAGCCCCCAAAGACTTCATGACCTTGTTCAGGGTGGAGTTGCTCGGTGGACCTTTGAAAAGGCTATTGCTACTTTCGATTTTGGCAGTTTGTATCATCACGCCGATGCACTCGCAAGCACAAACTGCTCCGATTGGCGTAGAAGTTGAATGTGACCAATCAACCGTAAACATAAATGTTCATCCTGAACAAAATGAGCCAGTCATTGTTTCATGCACTGTAACAAACACTGGCACAGCAACTCAAGACATTTCATTGGACGGTAATGTAGACGGGAATGATTTCTCGCTTTCCCTGTCTGAAGATTCTTTTGAGAAGATTGCTGCTGGTGATGAAGAGTCATTTACTGCTACATTTGCAGCCTCTCCTAGGATTGCAGTCTTGTCTGAGGACTTCAACATCACAGCTACAGTTGTAAGTTGGGGTATGGAGCCAATCATGGTTCCATTGGGAATGTTTGGATCTACATCTGAAGTTGGAGGAACAGTGAATTCTATGCCCTATTCTAGAATGGATTTAGAAGTTTCAAATCCATCAACAAGGAATATTGAAGCGGGTCAAGAAGAAACACTCCAATTTACTGTCTTCAACGATGGAAATCGAATTGACAATATAGAGGTTGAAGTGGTTAATCAATTCGAAATTGAAGACGCAGGTTTTACTTTCATCTCCGACCCATTCTTTAGAGCAACAGTAAATCCCGGCGCATCATCAGATCAAGGCACCATAATCCTTGAAGCCCCGAGCAGTGCAGAAAACGAAATATCTGTTCAAATCGAACTTCGTGCATATTCGAAACTTGATACAACTGCTGAGGCGAGCGAAGTATCCGTTCGCGTTGTTGTTGCTCCATCCAGCGGAGGTGGTGGCTCAATTGGTGTTGATTCCCTAGAAACCTTAGATAGTGATAGTATAGCAGTAATCGGGATGGCTGGAGGTGGCCTGGTAGGAATAATTGTATTGTTGGTCATAATTTCAAGACTTACAAAACGAGCGGGCAAGCAAAAGATTGCAGCCAAAGAAGCGAAAAAATCTGCAAGGGCCAACAAAAGGGCTAGTAAGCGCTCCAAATCCTCCAAGGCATCCAAAAAAGAAAAAGTGGAAGACGATTTTGACATTGATGGATTAGATGAATTAGATGAACTTGATGACGACTTCGACTTTGATGACATATAATTCTTACAAATCGGCTGTCGTTTTTTACCTCGATAAAGCAATTGTAATCCTATTTTCCCATGGCAAGAGTGATATGCGTAGTGGCTAGGGAAACACCTACCCTTAGGGTAGGTGATAGTCATGCTTGGTTTACAAGGTAAAGTTGCATTTGTTTTCGGAGTCGCAAGTGAAGACTCAATTGCTTGGTCAATTTGCCAAAAATTAGCGGAAGCGGGCGTTTCCTTATATCTTGGATATCAGAAGAGATTCATGTCGAGAGTATTTCAGCTAAAAGATAAGTTACCGCAAATAGCTGGCTTTTATCCTCTTGACGTGTCTAGTGATAAAGATACTAAGGGGTTCTTTGATGCATTTAGTAAAGAAAATCCTGGTGTAAAAGCCGACATTTTGATACATGCAATAGGGTTTGCACCTAAGGAATGTTTCGACAGGCCAATATTATTTGTAGACGATGAGAGCATCAATACTGCATACACAATTTCAGCCAACTCACTTCAAAGATGTATGAAGTTTGGTCTGCCATACCTAAATCCGGGGTCCTCTACAATTACGCTTACCTATGCTGCGTCTACTAGGCACGTCCCCTCTTATGGAATCATGAGCATGGCCAAGGCTGCACTAGAGTGTTGGACTAGAGAACTTGCATGCCATTTGGGTCCAGAAGGCCATCGTGTCAATTCAATATCAAGTGGCCCTATTCGGACTATTGCTGCAAGCGGTATACCTGGGTTTGAGAATATATTGAATCACGTTGAATCTAATGCACCTCTAAGAAGGAATGTTACACAAAGTGATGTTGCAGGGTGCACAGTATGGCTAGCTAGCCCCCTTTCGTCTGGAGTTACGGGACAATGCATTCATGTAGATTCGGGGTATTCCATCACAATGGTTCCCCCTAGTATATTGGGTGAGTGAAAAATGACGATTACAACTGCTAACGGTAAAGAGGCAGATGGCCTTAATCAGGCACCTTTTGAACCAGTTGCTGTTATCGGAATGGCTGCTTTAATGCCTGATGCAGTTTCTATTGAAGAATTTTGGCAGAACATAATAGATGCTCATGTTTCAATAAAAGAGGTCCCAAAATATCGTTGGGATCCTGAGATTTATTGGGAAGATGGAGCGCCAGGGAACATAACTGAGGGTAAGACATATTCAAAAATTGGAGCATTCGTTGAAAACTATGAATTTGACTGGCGAAGATGGAGACAACCTCCTGGGACTTTACCCCAAATTGACCCATGCCAATTGTGGGCTGTAACAGTTTCAGCCGCAGCTATTGAGAACGCAGGATATGGAGAAGGCGGCAAAGAACTAGATAGAGCAAGAACAGGTGTAATATTTGCTAATGCGCTTGGTGGTGAAAATAGGTCAGAGTCAAACCTACGGATATTTAGTGCAGAAATGAGAAAAGTAGCCATCGAAAACGGAGTTTCTCCAGAGCAAGCAGATGCCATGGTCGAAAAAATATGCGAGGGGAAACCAAGAATTGATGAAGACACAATGCCGGGCGAATTAGCTAACGTGGTTAGTGGTAGAGTTGCAAATTTACTGGACCTACAGGGGCCAAATTACTCCACAGACGCAGCATGTGCATCATCTATGGCTTCGTTACTGGATGCTTGTCGCTTACTACAAACTCGTCAAGTTGACGTGATGCTAGCAGGCGCAACAGATAGGTGCATGGAAGCACCAACATATGCTAAGTTTAGTGCAATTGGTGCATTGTCACCATCACATTCGACGCCTTTCGATGCTAAAGCGAATGGGTTTGTAATGGGTGAAGGCGCAGGCGTATTACTTCTCAAAAGATTGTCAGATGCCATTAGTGACGATGACGATATCAAAGCTGTAATTCGTGGCGTTGGCGGATCGTCAGATGGAAGAGGAAAGGGAATAACAGCACCAAGTCAGCGAGGCCAAGTTCAAGCAGTAAGTAGGGCATATTCTCAGGCAGGATATGAACCTTCGACTGTTGAACTTGTAGAGGCACACGGAACTTCAACCAAGGTTGGGGATGCAACAGAACTTTCCACTCTATCCCTGCTATGGAAAGGTCTCGATGGCGGAGATCATATTGCAGTAGGTTCCGTAAAAAGTCAGATTGGTCATTTGAAAGCGGCAGCAGGGATAGCTGGAATAATGAAAGCATGTAATGCTGTTTATCATCAAACAATTCCTCCAAGTGCTGGATTTTCAGACCCAAACCCAACAGTAAAGTGGGATCAAATACCTTTCTTCGTGCCTACAAAGGCAATAGATTGGCCAGAACCTGAAAGTCATCCCAGGAGAGCAGGGATCTCAGCATTTGGTTTCGGAGGAACAAACTTTCACGTTACGCTTGAAGGTTATTCTCCTGATTATCATTCCTCGTTGGTAGAGGAATGGAGTGGAAGGTGGGAAGCATATGCAGGGATTACCAATTCTGACAAGGTTGAGCCTACTCTTACCCATGACCAATTAAAACAAGTCGAGGGAGGCTTGCTATTGTTGTCAGGAGATTCTATTGAGTCTGTCAAGTCAAAATTACAATCCATCTCTTTCCAGGGCCCTAACTTTGATGATGACCCTAATGGAATAAGATTGTCATTTTGTTTACACTCAAAATGGTCTTTCAAGGTTGAAGACAGTATCCGAATGGCCCTTACAGCAACAAGTTGGTCTGAATACGAGAAGAGAAAGAATCTTGCCATAAAATCGATTGAAGATCAAGGAAAGTGGGGCTTTCTAGCAAGTCAAGGGATAATAATCAGTAATCTGCCAGCCTTCGACGAAGAGGCTAAAGTTGCTCACATGTATCCCGGACAAGGAAGTCAATATGTCGGTATGACAAATGATCTCAATACCAGATATTCAGGGGTAGGAGATGTATGGAAACAAGCAGACATTACAATGGTTGACGTTCTAGATGGAGAAACTCTGTCATCATTTGTTTTACGTGATAATCTTAGTGATGAAGATAAGAAAATTGCTGAGCACAAATTGAAACAAACTGAATATACACAGCCAGCAATGTTGACAGCTGACCTGGCGATTGAGGCGGCTTTGAACTCACATGGGCACTTCCCAGATATGGTAGCGGGCCATAGTTTGGGGGAATATGCAGCCCTCATGTGCGCGGGAATATTAGACATGGATGGCGCTTTACGAGCTTCCGCAGCCCGTGGAACCGAAATGGGAAGTGTCGAAATTGAAGATAAGGGACTAATGGCTAGTGTTACTGCACCTTATGAGCGAATTGAAGAGATACTCTCACAAACGGATGGGTATGTGATTTCAGCCAATAAAAACTCTCCAAAAATGACGGTAATAGCCGGAGAAACAGGTCCAGTGAAAGATGCTATCGCGAGATTCGAGAATGAGGGTTTTAGTTGTGTAATTTTACCAACAAGTCACGCATTTCATTCACGCATAGTGTCACCTGCAAATGAGCCACTGAAGAGATTTTTAGAGAATTTAAAAATCAATTGGCCCAAAATACCGATTACAAGTAACGTTGATGGCGAGTGGTATCCAATGGAGGATGGTACTGATTCAAAAGCGGCAGTACTTTCGAAATTGGCTCCTCAAATGGCATCAAGTGTAGAATGGACTAAGCAAATACAAACCATGTATAATTCTGGAGCTAGGATATTTATTGAGGTCGGCCCAAAAAGAGCACTGACTACTTTCGCTTCACAAATTTTAGAAGAAAAAGGTGTGCTATCTCTAGCAACTAATCATCCAAAAGCAGGTGGTATTGCTACATTCCTAACCGCATTAGGCGCTTTGGCAGTAGCTGGAAGAATACCTAGTTGGCCAGATAAAAATAGCTCTCACTTAACACCGGAATTTAGAGCAGGCCCCATTGAAGGTAAGAAATCGGCGCACAATAAAATCCCACTCAAGCAGAGGGCAAGACCCCTCCCCTCTATGAACGATGGACAAGTTTTGGCACCAATAGTTGAAAAAGCAACTGAGTATGTTGACCCCAATTTAGATAAAATCCAATTCGTGGGTGAGTTAATTGGTGCTAAAACAGGATATCCGTCGAAATTCTGCCAAGGAAATGTGGACATGAGATTAGTCCTAGGTATGAATAATGAGCAAATAAAATCCGTGATTTCTGATGTAAAACAAAACTGTGAGATTGACACTGAGTGGGATATTAGTAAAGCAAAAACCCCGGCAGACATCACTCGTTGGATAACCTCAATGGGGAGTAAGAAATCTCAATCCTTGCAACAGTCGCTAGGTGATAGGACTGATGATCCATACGTCATTACAGGTATCTCACTCGGCTTGCCGGGTGGTGAGAGAGTATTCGATGAAGGAAACTTTGAGAAACTTGTTCGTGGCGAAACATGCATTTCAGAGGTAACAGATGATTACAAACAACGACTCCTTGACAAGAATATAGTCCGTCTAATCAAAGGAAGAGATGGAACTGTGGGTATGGATGCAGCCACTGAGTTTGGTGATATACCTCAGCTAGCTGGTTTAAAATCTGAATTTGATCCATGTGAAGAATTTGGATTTGACGACAAAATTATCGCCGCATGGGATATAACCACGCAATTGGCTTGTGCAGCTGGGTTAATCGCATTAAGGGATGCCGGTATACCGCTTACACCGGTTGAGCAAGTGGGTAAAGGCGGGCTGAGATTAATTCGATCGTGGCAAATACCATCGGCTTACAGAGAGAGGACTGGTGTCGTATTCTCATCCTGTTTTGCTGGACACCAGATGGCAGCAAAGCATGCAAGTTCAAATGGAGATGATGGAGAAGGTAGTTTTGACAGAAGATATTTGTTCCAAATTCTGAATATGGGTCATTCGCAATTTGCGCAGCACGTTGGTATTAGAGGACCGAACACGACAATCAATCTTGCGTGCGCATCCGCAACTGCTGCGTTTAGCGTTGCAGAGGATTGGATATCCAACGACAGATGTGACAGAGTAGTAATAATCTCGGCCGATGATGTCACAGGAGATGACTTATGGGATTGGATTGGCTCGGGCTTTGCAGCAAGTGGAGCAGCAGCGACAAGCAATGAGGTTAGCGAGACTGCTCTGCCATTTGATAAGAGGAGAAATGGATTAATTCTTGGAATGGGAGCGGCCGCATTTGTAGTGGAACGCAAATCAGAATCTGACGCAAGAGGTGTAAATCCTATGGCAGAATTGCTGGGTACAAGAATAGCAAACTCTGCCTTCCACGGCACAAGATTAGATGTTGATCATGTAGCTCAGACTGTTGACTCATTTATTCATGAAATGGAGCAAAAATGGGGACTAGACAGACATAAGATTGCTCCGGATACGGTGTTTTTCTCTCATGAAACGTATACCCCAGCAAGGGGTGGTTCAGCGCAAGCAGAAGTAAGAGCATTGAGAGAGACTTTTGGAAATAGCACTGATTCAATCGTAATTGCCAACACTAAAGGCTTCACTGGACATCCAATGGGAGTTGGAATAGAAGATGCGTCTATGTTCTATGGACTCATGACTGGAAGAATCCCTCCTATTGCTAACCATAAGGAGACAGATCCTGAGTTAGGTAACTTGCGATTGTCGCAGGGTGGTGACTATCATAATCTCAAATATGGAATGAGATTTGCGGCTGGGTTTGGTAGTCAGATTGGTTTATCTCTTGTGAAAAAGTATGATTATAGCGGCCCCAGAATAAACAAGCAGAAATTATTGCAATGGAATCAGCATCAATCCGGTAAAGCAAACCTAGATTTAAGAATACTAAAGAATAAACTTGTAGTATATGTAGATGGAGAAAGTAATCTTCACGGTGGTGTTCAAGGAGAGGAATACATTTCATCTTCGGATATTGAGTCCAAAAATGACCAATCACTTCCAGAGAAAGCAGAGTTACAACCACCCCCTGTGGAGGAAACCAAACAAGAAAGTAAACCTGATGTGCCAATCTTACAGCAGACATCAGGCGATGTAACCGGTGTTGTAATTTCGGTAGTTGTTGAGCACACTGGTTATCCTGCTGATTTTGTAGAATTGGATCAGGACCTGGAAGGAGAATTAGGAATTGATACTGTAAAGCAGGCAGAGATAATGGCAGATATTAGACAGAAGTTCGGATTACCAGTTGATGAAGATTTCATATTGTCGGATTATCCAACACTTAATCACATGATTGCCTACATTCACAAAATGCAAGGAAATGGTGTAACTGTGGTTGAAGCCTCCGAACCGGAGGTAATTGTAGAAGAATCAAATATTGAAAATTGGACATCAGATGAAAAAACAAAAACCGAGATTTTTGTAAATGATGATGATATTGAGCCCCGGTTAATTGCAGTCGTTGTAAAGCACACTGGTTATCCTGAA
>CETL01034683.1_pt1 | contig 25131 bp, 24 predicted proteins | sample 356371 | NCBI WGS metagenome assembly CETL01 (sample SAMEA2622518, study PRJEB7988) | marine metagenome | biome: marine biome (ENVO:00000447); feature: surface water layer (ENVO:00002042); material: "saline water (ENVO:00002010), including plankton (ENVO:xxxxxxxx)" | depth 5 m | reverse complement strand
AAAAAAGAAGAAGTAAAAAAATAATTCTTTTTTGTGTTAAATTTTTCAAAAATAAACGTTTTTTTTATTTATATAATTTTTTTAATTATAGCGTTTTTTTCTTCTCTAAATCTTCAAAATAATGATAATTTAATAATAAATAAAAAAGTTAATCTAGGTCTAGATTTGCAAGGTGGATCATATCTATTGTTGGAAATAAATTCTGACTCATTAGTGCAAGAGAAAATTCAGTCTAAAGTAATACCAATCAAAAAATTACTTAAAGACAATGGTTTAGATTATTCTGAATTTAAGATTAACGACAAGGTTTTAATTTTCAAAATACTTGATACTGATAAGTTCGATTTAGTTTTTTTTTCAAAGAAAGACAACCAGGTAAATCCTTATATAGACAAATATAGAGCATTCGAATTAGACTACAAAAAAAAAGATAATAACTTTGTTGAAATTTCTTTCTCAAAATTTGGATTATTAACAATTAATAATGCTGCATTAAAGCAATCCATTGAAATAGTAAGGCGTCGTATTGATGACGTTGGAACTAAAGAACCTACAATTCTTCAAAGAGGAGAAAAAAGAATTTTAGTAGAATTACCAGGTTTGAAAGATCCAGAGCGAATTAAAAATCTTTTAGGCAAAACAGCCCAATTAAACTTTAGGTTAGTAAGTGATAATAATGAATTTGGGGTCGACGAACTAATATCTGAAAATGGTGAAACTTTAAAAATTAGCAAAAGGATTGTAATGAGTGGAGAAAATCTTGTAGATGCACAACCCAGTATTCAAAATCAACAAAACGAGCCAACTGTATCATTTAAGTTAGACAGACTTGGAGCACAAAAATTTGGCAGAGCTACAACGGATAATGTTGGTAAAAGATTGGCCATTGTTCTTGATGGTAAAATAATTAGTGCTCCTAATATTAATGAACCAATCACATCTGGAAATGGCATGATTTCAGGAAGTTTCACCTTTCAAGAGGCAACTGATCTAGCCTTGTTGCTCCGATCTGGTGCATTGCCAACTCCTTTAGATGTAGTTGAGGAGAGGACCGTTGGACCTGATTTAGGAGAAGACTCAATAAAATCAGGAATAACGTCACTTGTAGTTGGATTTATTTTAGTAATTTTATTCATGTTCTATAAATACAAAATTTTTGGTTTAGTTGCTAACATTGCTTTAATTTCTAATTTGCTAATGTTGGTTGGCATCTTAACCATCTTAGAAGCAACATTAACTCTTCCTGGTATTGCTGGTATAATTTTAACTGTTGGAATGGCTGTAGATGCCAATGTTTTAATTTTTGAGAGGATAAAAGAAGAATTAAAGACCGAAAAATCTATCATACATGCTTTTGACACAGGTTACACAAAAGCAAAAATAACCGTTCTGGATGCAAATATAACTACATTAATTGCAGCAGTTATATTATTTGCGTTTGGATCAGGACCCGTAAAAGGATTTGCAATTACTCTAGGAGTAGGAATTATAACCACTCTTTTTACAGCATATTTCTTAGCAAGACATTTAACATCGGTCATTGTTTTAAAAAATGATAAAAAGGAGATAAAAATTTAATGATTAAAAATATTAATTTTGTTTCAAAGTTTAAAAAAGCTAATATTTTTTCAATTATATTCTTTATATTAAGTTTATTTTTTATCGCTTTTAAGGGGTTAAATTACGGTGTCGATTTTAAAGGAGGAACTTTAATTGAGCTAAGAACAGATAAAACTATAAAAGCATCCTCAATAAGAGAGTCTTTAGCCTCAATGAATTTAGGCGATATAAATGTAAAGAGGTTTGGTAAAGATGGTGACTATTTAATTAAAGTTGAACAAAAAGAAACTAATAATAATAATTTAGTCCCTAAAATAAAAAATACACTTAAAGATAATTTAAATGCTGAAATTGATTTTAGAAGAGTAGAGAATGTTGGGCCAAAAGTAAGCGCAGAGTTACTAGAGTCATCTATAATTGCAATATCGTTAGCGCTAACAGCTATGTTGTTTTATATATGGGTAAGATTTGAGTGGCAGTTTAGTGTTGGTTCAATAATTGCACTTCTTCACGATGTAGTTATTACACTAGGAATTTTTTCAGTATTATCATTAGAGATAAATTTATCAATTATAGCTGCAGTTCTTACTATTGTTGGTTACTCTATGAATGATACAGTGGTTATATATGATCGGATAAGGGAAAATTTATTTAAATATACAAAAATAAGTATTAGTGATATTGCTAATTTATCTATAAATGAAACTTTAGCTAGAACAATTATAACCTCAGTAACCACTTTATTAGCTCTTTCATCGATTTATATTTTAGGCGGTGAAATTTTAAGAGGATTTTCTTTTGCAATGATTTTAGGTGTTATAATTGGAACTTACTCCTCTATTTTTGTAGCATCGCCAATACTGAAGTTCTTTAAAGTAAGTTATAAAACTTTGGAAAAAGAAGAAGAGAAAATTGTACCTTAATTAATAAAGATTTTGAGCAGCTACCATTGATAATAACATCGGTAAAGACAATAAAGTGTTTATTCTTGAAAACAACATCGCAGTTCTCGTAGATTTTGCTTTTACTTCAGGTTCGCAATCAATCATACCTAAAGCTTTTTTTTGATTAGGCCAAATAACAAACCATACATTATATGCCATCATAATACCTAACCACATACCGATTCCTATGGTAGTTGTTTTAGGATCCCCGCTTCCTATACCTAGGATCATAGCTTGATGAACATATCCTTGAAGATATGCAACTACTAAGCCAGTAATAATAGTTCCAATAGCTGCCCATCTGAACCAAAATAATGCTTTTGGAGCAATAACTTTACCTATAGCAGGTTTTTGTTCGTCAGGTATATCTGACATTGAAGGAATTTGAACAAAGTTAAAATACCAAAGTAAACCAATCCACATTATTCCAGTCAAGACATGCAAATATCTGAAAAGCCAGCTAAAAAAATATCTGTCAAAGGCAAAACCATCTCCATAGAAATGTAATCCTAGTAAAAATAATACCGCTATAGCTAAGGAAAGATGAACAGTCTTAGATAGAGATTGTAAAACATTAACCATGAGTTATCATAACATAAATCACATTTTTAAGCAGTCTTTTTCATTGATCCATTACCAATAATTTCTCTTATAAATTTGCCAGTATAACTCTCTTTTACAGTTGAAACTTTTTCTGGTGTTCCTTCAGCTATTATTCTTCCACCATTTACCCCTCCTTCAGGACCCATATCAATTATGTGATCAGCTGTTTTTATTACATCCAGATTATGCTCAATAACTACAACAGTATTTCCCGTATTTGCAAAAGCTTGCAAAATTTCCAACAATTTTTTAATATCGTGTGAATGTAGACCTGTTGTTGGTTCATCTAAAATGTATAATGTTCTTCCAGTGGGTCTTTTTGATAACTCTTTTGCTAATTTAATTCTTTGAGCTTCTCCACCGGATAAAGTTGTCGCTTGTTGTCCGATTTTCATATATCCAAGGCCGACATGTTTTAATGTAATTAGTTTCGACTTTATACTTTGTATGTTTTCGAAAAATTCACAACCTTCGTCTACTGTCATATCTAATACATCAGCTATATTTTTATTCTTAAATCTTATTTCTAATGTCTCCCTATTATATCTAGCTCCTTTACAGGTATCACATGGTATAAACACATCAGGTAAAAAATGCATTTCATATGTTAAAACTCCGTCACCTTCACAGGTCTCACAACGGCCTCCTTTCACATTAAAGGAATATCTCCCAACTTTATAACCTCTAGCCTTAGATTCTGGTAATCCAGCAAACCATTCTCTTATTGGACCAAATGCACCCGTGTATGTAGCTGGATTAGATCTTGGAGTTCTTCCAATGGGCGACTGATCTATGTCGATAATTTTATCAATCAGCTCAGTCCCTTTAAATCCAGTAAATGCTTTTGGAACTTTACGACTTTTATTTTTATTTAGCATTAAATTAAATGCATTATATAATGTATGTAGGATTAAAGTTGATTTACCACTTCCTGAAACCCCAGTTACACAAGTAAATGTTCCAACAGGAATTTTTAAATTAACTTTTTTCAAATTATTTCCACTCGCACCACTAATTTCAATTAATCTACCATTTTTTGCTGTCCTTCTTTTTTTAGGTATAGGTATAAATTTTTTTCCAGAAAGATAATTTCCTGTTATACTATTTTCGTTTTTTATTATTTGTTTAACCTCACCTTCAGCAACAATTTTTCCTCCTTTTAGACCCGCCTCTGGACCAATATCAATAATATGATCTGAGCTTTCCATCGTTTCTATATCATGCTCCACTACTATTACTGTGTTTCCTAAATCTCTTAATTTTTTTAAAGCAGTAATTAATTTTTTATTATCTCTTTGATGTAAACCAATTGACGGTTCATCTAAAACATAAAGCACACCTGTTAATCCAGATCCAATTTGTGATGCCAGTCTTATTCTTTGAGCTTCACCTCCAGATAAAGTCCCTGACTCTCTTGACAAAGTTAAATAGTTTAACCCAACGTTTAAAAGAAAATTTAATCTTTCATTAATTTCTTTAAGAATATGCTGAGCAATTTTATTTTCTTTATCGGATAAAATATTTTCTAAACTTGAGAACCATTTTTGTGCCTCATCTATTGATTTTTCAGTAACTTCACTTATATTCAAATTATTAATTTTTATACATAAAGCCTCATCTTTTAATCTAAAACCTTTACATTTTTCACAATCAGTCTCACTTTGATATTGAGAAATTTCTTCTCTTTTCCATTCACTATCAGTTTCTAGATATCGTCTTTCTAAATTATTTATTACTCCTTCAAAAGTTTTCTTTGTGGTGTAAGCTTCATATCCATCATCATAACTAAATTTGATTTCTTCTTCATCAGAACCATAAAGAATTACGTCTTGTATTTTTTTTGGGATTTTTTTCCAAGGATCGTTTAAAGAGATTTTATAATGCTTTGAAATTGAAGCTAATGTTTGAGCGTAATAAAGAGACGTAGATTTTGCCCACGGCTCAATAACTCCATCTTGTAAGCTTTTCTTTGGATCCGAAACAACCAAATTGGGATCTACATTAAGATTGTGTCCAATACCTTCACACTCCTCGCAAGCTCCATAAGGGGAGTTAAAGGAAAATAATCTCGGTTCAATCTCTTCAATTGTAAAACCGCTTTCTGGGCATGAAAATTTTGATGAAAAAGTAATTGATTCTCTTTTTCTAAATTTTTTTGGCAAAGTTTCATTTTCATACTCAACTATAAGTAAACCATCTGATAAATTAACAGCTGTTTCCACACTATCTGCAAGTCTATTTCCTAAATTTGAGTTTAATATAATTCTGTCAACAATTATTGAAATATCGTGCTTAACTTTTTTGTTCAAATTGGGAAATTCATCAATATTAAGATATTTTCCATCTACTTTTATTTTAGAAAAACCTCTTTTTTTATAATTAAGAATTTCTTTTTTATATTCTCCTTTTCTACCTCTCACCACTGGTGCCAAAAGGTAAATAGTATTATTTTTTGGCAGTTTTTTTATCTTATCGACCATTTCACTAATAGGCTGGGATCTGATGGGTTTTCCTGTAAAAGGAGAATATGGAATACCAACTCTTGCAAACAAAACTCTCATATAATCATAAATTTCAGTTACTGTTGCTACAGTTGATCTTGGATTTTTGGATGTATTTTTTTGTTCTATGGATATTGCTGGACTTAAGCCCTCGATAAAATCCACGTTGGGTTTTTTCATTTTATCCAGAAACTGTCTAGCATACGATGACAGACTTTCCACATATCTTCTTTGACCCTCAGCATAAATTGTGTCGAAGGCCAAAGAGGATTTTCCTGACCCAGATAGGCCAGTTATTACTACTAATTTCTCTTTTGGAATTTCAAGAGAAACATTTTTTAAATTGTGTTCTTTCGCGCCTTTTACAACGATTTTTTTCAACATTTTTTTTCTTCCAAATAATAATCATCTTATATTTAGTTATCAAATATGATATAAGTTTAAGACTTTTAATATTATAAAATCAAATTTTATTCAAAATATTATGGCTGGAAGTTTAAATAAAGTGCAATTAATAGGTCGTTTGGGCGCAGACCCTGAGATAAAACAGATGGTTAATGGAAAAAGTGTTGCTAGACTAAGTGTGGCCACTAGCCAATCTTGGAAAGATAAATCTAGTGGAGAGCGAAAAGAAAAAACTGAGTGGCATAGAGTTGTTATTTTTAATGAGGGTCTAATAAATGTAGTTCAACAATACGTAAAAAAAGGTGCTAACGTTTATATAGAAGGGCAATTAAGTACAAGAAAATGGAAAGACGAGTCTACTGGACAAGATAAATACTCTACAGAGGTTGTTTTACAAGGGTACAATTCAAGTTTGACAATGTTAGATAGTAGAAATAACGGAAATAATTCAAATTTAGTAACTGAAAATAATAAAAGTGCACTACCTAACGACAATTTGAACCAGGATAGTTCTGACCTGGATGATGAAATTCCTTTTTAAACTCAATGGAAAAAAATACAGCAGAAACATCTAAACTATTTAAGCCTATTTTTGTTCAAGATGAAATGAGTTCTTCATACTTATCTTATGCGATGAGTGTAATCGTAAGTAGAGCTCTACCGGATGTAAGAGATGGTTTAAAACCCGTTCATAGAAGAATTATTTTTGCTATGTATAAAGGTGGATATGATTGGTCAAAACCTTTTAGAAAGTCTGCTAGGATAGTGGGAGATGTAATCGGTAAATATCATCCTCATGGTGATCAATCTGTTTATGATGCATTAGTTAGACTGGTTCAAGATTTTTCAATGAGTGTTCCGCTTATATCTGGGCAGGGTAACTTCGGGTCTATTGACGGCGATCCACCTGCTGCGATGAGATATACCGAAACTAAATTAGGAAGAATAGCTCAATACCTAACTGAAGACCTTGAAAAAAATACCGTTAATTTCAGAAGCAATTATGATGAAACTGAGAAAGAGCCTGAAGTATTACCTTCCCAATATCCAAATATATTAGTCAATGGAGCTGGAGGAATTGCAGTTGGAATGGCTACCAGTATACCTCCGCATAATCTAGGTGAAGTAATTGATGCAACTAAAGCATTTATTAATAATAAAGAAATAACAATAAGCCAACTGATGAAATATATCCCAGGACCTGATTTTCCAACAGGTGGAGTAATTATTGGCAAAGAAATAATTAAACAAGGTTATAATAAAGGAAGAGGGTCATTTAAAATTAGAGGTGAAATAGAATTTGAGGAAAAAAAAGGGGGTAGAGATATATTAGTAATTAAATCTATTCCTTATCAAGTTAACAAATCATTGCTTATAGAAAAAATTGCACAACTAGTAAGAGATAAAAAAATTGAGGGCATAAGAGATTTAAGAGATGAGTCAAATCGAGAAGGCATTAGAGTAGTTATAGAATTAAGAAAAGGCGTTGAACCAGAAACTGTTAGAAGACAACTTTACAAATTAACTAATATTGAAAGTTCATTTGGTTTTAACACATTAGCGATTGTTGATGGAAAACCAAAAATTTTAAATTTAAAAGAATTTATTTCAGAGTTTTTAAAATTTAGGGAAGATACAGTAATCAAAAGAGTAAAATATGATCTGAAAAAAGCAGAAGAAAGAGTTCACTTACTTATCGGGCTCGCTGCAGCTGTAGAAAATATTGATGAAGTAATTAAGATAATTAAAAGCTCTAAAGATACCGATACAGCTAAAAAAAATCTTCTTTCAAAGAAATGGAAAATTAAAAAAAGTTTAAAAATGATTAATTTAATTGAAAAGAAAAAAAACATTTCAAGTTACCAATTATCCAAACATCAAGTTGAAGCAATTTTAGATTTAAGATTACAAAAATTAACAGCATATGGAATCGGTGAAATAGAGTCTGAAATTCGAAAACTTTCTACATTAATATTAGAATTTAATAAAATTATTAATTCAAAAAAGTCTTTATATGAATTAATTATTAATGAACTGAATAAAATTAAAGATAAGTTTTCAAATCCTCGTAAAACTAAAATCATCGATGCAGTTCTTAATTATAATATTGAGGAGACAATCCAAAAGGAGTCAGTAGTTATCAATATAACAAATCAAGGCTATATAAAGAGAGGAGCTTTAAGCTCTTTAAAAGCGCAAAAAAGAGGTGGAAAAGGCAAAACTGGCATTTCAACTAGGGAGGATGACTTTGTTATCCAAATTTTTACTGCAAATACTCATACTCCTGTTTTATTTTTCTCTACACAAGGTTTAGCTTACAAAATTAAGGCTCATAAGATCCCCGAAGGAACAGCTGCCTCAAAAGGTAAATCAATATACAACATACTACCATTAAAAAGTCATCACTCTATAAGCTCTATAATGCCTCTTCCTGAAGATGAAACAGAATGGAAAAATTTAATGGTTATATTTGCTACAGCTAAAGGGAATGTGAGAAAAAATTCATTAGAAGATTTTATAAATATTAATAATAGCGGTAAAATAGCAATGAAACTAGATCAAGATGATAGGATTATAGGAGTAAAAATTTGTAAAGATGAGCAAGATATACTTCTTAGTACTCAGTTTGGTAAATGTATAAGATTTAAGTCAAAAAAACTTAGACTATTTAAAGGCAGATCTTCCAAAGGCATAAAAGGTATCCAGTTAGCAGATAAAGATAAAGTCATTTCTTTATCTATTTTAGATAATCCACAATTGACTCTTAAAACTTCTAGTAAAGAAAAAAAAATTAAAAATTCTTTGGACAGATATATTCTTTCGGTAACCGAAAACGGGTATGGAAAAAGATCATCAAATACTGATTACAGAGTAACCAATAGGGGAGGGAAAGGAATAATAGGAATAATTAATTCTGAAAGAAATGGAAATATTTCCTCATCATTAGTTGTTACTGAGACAGACGAAATTTTATTATCTACCGACAAAGGAAGTATAATGAGATGTGCTGTAAAAGAAATAAGAATTGCTGGTAGAAATACCCAAGGGGTGAGAATTAAAAAGCTATCTGGTAATGAAAAAGTTGTTTCCGTAATCAAGATTGAGGATAATATACAATAAATGAAAATAGCTGTTTATCCCGGTACTTTTGATCCAATCACCTACGGCCACATTGATGTAATAAAAAAGGCATTAAAAATTTTTGATAAATTAATAGTAGCTACCACAGACAACAACGATAAGAATTATTTTTTTTCTACAGATGAAAGAATAAATATAATCAATAATTCTTTATTTAATGATTTGAAATTTAACAAAAAGAAAATTAAAGTAATATCGTTCAATAGTTTAACTATTGAATTATGTAAAAAATTTAAAGCTACAGTAATAATTAGAGGATTAAGAGCTGTTTCAGATTTTGAGTATGAGTATCAACTAGCTGGCATGAATAAGAAATTAAATTCTAAAATTGAAACTATGTTTTTAATGTCCGATGTCGAAAATCAAATAATATCTTCAAAATTTGTGAAAGAAATTGTGGATTTAGGTGGAGATATAGATAGATTCGTGACTAAATATACAGCAAAAATGTTAAAAAATAAATTTTAATGAAAAAATATTTTTATTTATTTGTTATTTTTTTTGGTTTATTTAATATGAAACTCATGGCAAATGAATTAATGATACTTAAATTGACATACGGTGAAGTTGAAATAGAGCTTTATCCTGAAAAGGCTCCTAATCATGTAAAAAGATTTAAAGATCTAGCTAACAGCGGTAAATATGATGGTGTAGTTTTTCACAGAGTTATAGATGGTTTTATGGCTCAGACAGGTGACGTAAAATTTGGAAACACTAATAGTCCAGATTTCAATTTATCCCTAGCTGGCACAGGCGGTTCAGATTTGCCAAATGTAAAAGCTGAATTCACAGATATTGCTCATACAAGAGGTGTACTATCTGCAGCCAGATCTTCACATCCTGACAGTGCAAATAGTCAATTTTTTATATGTTTTGATTCTGCTCCTCATCTAGATAGGCAATATTCTGCTTTCGGAAAAGTAATTAAAGGTATGGAGTTTGTTGACAAGATAAAAAAAGGAGATCCTAATTCTGGCTCTGTTTCTGACCCTGATAAGATTATAACTTTAAAATCTAAATAAATTAAATGACAAAAACTAATTTCTCATTTGAGTTAATAACTCAGAATGAAAGAGCTCGGCTTGGTAAAATAATTACATCTAAAGGTATAATAGAAACTCCAACTTTTATGCCTGTTGGAACTCAAGGAACTGTAAAAGGAGTTTTTACTGATGATATTACAAAAACTGGTACTCAAATAATTTTAGGAAATACCTACCATTTACTTTTAAGACCAGGAATTGAGGTCTTAGAAAAATTTGGAGGATTACATGAGTTTATGAACTGGGACAAACCTATATTAACTGATTCTGGGGGATATCAAATTATGTCTTTATCGAAACTTAATAAGATAGATATTAAGATCGGAGCTATATTTAAATCTCATTTAGATGGTAAAAAAATTATTTTAAGCCCTGAAAAAAGTATACAAGTTCAAAAGGCAATAAACTCAGATATCTTAATGGTTTTGGATGAATGTCCTAAATTAACAAAAGATAAAAAAATTTTAAATGCTGCAATAAAAGTTTCTACGGAATGGGGAAAAAGATGTAAAATTGAGTTTGGAAACGATAAAACTAAAGCTTTATTTGGAATAGCACAAGGGGGTCTTTTCAAAGATTTAAGGATTGAAAGTATAAGCAAATTGAAAGAAATCGAGTTCGATGGATATGCAATGGGCGGTTTAGCAGTCGGTGAAAAACAAAGCGAAATGTTAAGAATTTTAAATGAAACAGTAAACCACCTTCCCAAAGACAAACCTAGATATTTAATGGGTGCAGGGACACCATCCGACATATTGGGAGCCGTAAATGAAGGGATAGATATGTTTGATTGTGTTTTGCCAACCAGGTCTGGTAGAACAGGACTGGCATTTACATGGGAGGGAAAATTAAATTTAAAAAATTCGAAATTTCAGAGTGACAAGACACCTCTGAACGATAAATGCGACATAAAAGATCTTAAAAAATATTCAAAGAGTTATTTAAATCATTTAATTAAGGCTGATGAAATGTTGGCCTCAATGTTAATTTCTCTTAACAATATATATTTTTATCAGCAATTTATGCGAGAAATAAGAGATAACATTAAAAAAGGCACTTTTAATAAATTCTATAAAGATTACAAAAATAAGTTTGATTAAATATTTGAATTATTGTCAATTCTTCTATACAACACCGATTTTAGGGGGCCCTTAGCTCAGTTGGTAGAGCACCTCCCTTTTAAGGAGGGTGTCGATGGTTCGAGTCCATCAGGGCTCACCAATAAAATCAAGTTTTTATTGGTGGGTATTCAAGCATAACTTTTGTTATCCAATTTTGTAAATTTTCAATTCTTTTCTTGCTGCTTGGATGTGTACTTAAAAATACTGGAGGTTCCTTACCTTTATTTTTTTCAGCCATTCTTTGCCACAACCTAACGGATTCTCTGATATCGTACCCTGCTAAAGAAGAAAAAATTAAACCTAAGTAATCTGCTTCAGTTTCTTGTTTTCTACCAAATGGATTCATTATACCAAGTTGAAAAATGTCCATCCCAGTGTTTTGTCCAATCGTATTTCTAGTCCTATTAATTGCGCCACCTAAAAAAATATCTGCTACAGCAGTTCCTAAGTTAATAGTCATTGCTTGACTTGCTCTTTCAATTGAGTGCTTCGCTACAGCATGTGCAATTTCATGTCCCATTACAATTGATAAAGCATCAACATTTTTTGTAATTTTAAGTAACCCGGTATAAACAGCAATTTTACCACCGGGCATACACCAAGCATTAACAATTTTGTCATTATCTACTAAAACATAGTCCCATCCAAAGTTACTTGTTGGGTCAATCTCTCCTTTCTTTTCAAAAAAACTACTTACCGAAACTTCTATTTTTTTTCCAATACTTCTTACCTCGTTTAATTGTTTACCAGAAGTTATTAGTTTTGATTTTTGTCTAAAAGATTCATATGCTAGAGCAGCTTGTTTGTTAATTTTTGCCTCTGGAATAATACTTAATTGCTTTCTTTCTGTAATAGGCACAGAGGCACAGGATTGTAGTAATACTGATGAACAACAACATCCAAATAAGCCGAGAAATTTTCTTCTGTTTATGTTATACATTTAATAATGATATTAAATAATAAATTACTAATTGCAATTTTTATATTAATAATAATATTTATTATTTACTCAAGTTATTCATAAATAATGTCAAAAAATAATATAAAAAAATCTATCTTCTCAAAATTAAGAAACAATTTTATAGCTGGAGTAGTTGTTTTAATACCAATAGGTATAACACTATATTTAACTCTTTTTTTTGTAAGAATTTCTGGAAACATAGTTCCAAAAGAAATTAATCCAAATAATTATCTGCCTTTTAATATACCCGGTCTGGAAATTTTAATTGCCTTAATATTCATTACTATTATTGGATGGATTTCATTATCTTTTTTAGGAAAAAAATTTTTTGAATTATTTAATAATATTTTAAAGAAAATTCCTATTTTAAGAACTATTTATTCTGCTATTGGTCAAATGACTGAAAGTTTTACTAAAAGTGATAATAAACAAAAAAGTGTTGTATTGCTGGAATACCCTCGAAAAGGACTTTGGGCTGTAGGGTTTGCAACTAAAGAAAATCAAGGTGTAATTAAAAATAGTGTTAACGAGGAATTAATTAACGTTTTTGTCCCAACAACCCCAAATCCCACAAGCGGTTTTCTTCTAATGGTTCCAAAAAAAGATTTGATTTATTTAAACGTGACTTTTGAGCAAGCATCAAAATTTATTGTTTCTGCAGGGACTACAAATTTAAACTAAAAATCACCAACATTAATTATATCGGCTTTATCAAACAGTTTTAACAAAAAACTATATTTTTGAAGGTTAGAAGTTTCCTCTATTTGTTTAATATATTGTTCAGCTAATTTGAATAAATCATCATGTATTAAAGGGTCAGCAAATCTATAGTTCTTAATACCGCTTTGTTGAAAACCTGTAATATCACCAAAACCTCTTAATTTTAAATCTTCTTCTGCAATAAAAAAACCATCATCAGACTCTTTTAAAATTTTAATTCTTTTTATAGCATTTTTACTCAAGCTATCTTTAAAAAGTAAAATACAAGTTCCTTGTTTATTTCCTCTTCCGATTCTTCCACGTAGTTGATGAAGTTGAGCTAAACCAAATTTATTTGCATTTTCAATAATAATTAGATTTGCATTTGGGAAATCTATACCTACTTCAATCACAGTTGTTGATACTAGTATATATATTTCTTTTTTAAGAAATTTTTGTAAAATTTTACCCTTTTCATCTGAAGTTAATGAGCCATGTATGAATCCAACATTACTAGGAAACTTTTCAAAAATTTTTTTAAATTTTTTTTTTACTGAGGAATAATCTAAAAAACTCGAATCATCAATTAAAGGACAAACCCAGAAAATTTGATTTTTTTCATCGATTTGCTTTCTTATAAATGGCCATAACTCATCAATTTTTTTTTCAGGTTTGCTTAAAGTAATTATTTTTTTTCTGATTGATGGTTTTTCAGAGATTATTGATTTATCCATATCTCCATAAAGTGACATCATCATTGTACGTGGAATTGGAGTTGCGGACATAAGTAAAACATCGCATTCATTTCCTCCTTTCAGTGCAAGCTCCGATCTTTGCTTGACCCCAAATTTATGTTGTTCGTCTATGACTACAAATCCTAAGTTTTTGAATTCAATTTTTTTTTGAAACAATGCATGTGTTCCAATAATCAAATCAATTTGACCTTTTTTTAATTTTTCAAGTATTACTTTTCTTTTTTTGATATCAGTTTTTCCAGTCAAAAATTCAACTACAATATTTGAAGTTTTAAAAAGTTTTTTGGCTAAATCATAATGTTGCGACGACAAAACTTCTGTAGGCCCCATAAACGCACATTGATGCTTGCTTTCAATTACATTTGCTATTGACAATAGAGAGACTATTGTTTTTCCACAACCCACATCTCCTTGGAGAATTCTAAACATTCTTTTATTACTTTCCAAATCTCTGTTAATTTCTTTAAGAACTTTTTTTTGACTGATTGTGAGTTCAAAGTTTAAATTTTTTATAATTTTGTTTGATATATTACCTGAAAATTTTTTAAATTTTTTATCTTTTTTTATCCTTTCTCTATTATGAGATAATGTTAAAAAATTTGCAAAAATTTCATCAAAAGCTAATCTTCTAAAACTTTTTGACTTTTTATCTTTGCTATCTTTAGAGTTGTGAAGTTTATTAATTGACTCATTCCAATTAAGTAGATTATGTTTTGAAATGAATTCTTTGCCTAGCCAATCTTCTATTTTGGGAAGATTCTGTGTAACTTGTTCACTTATAGTCCTATATTTTTTTTCATTTATACCTTTTGTCAGGCTATATTTAGGGATATTTTTAAGAACATAATCTTGTTTTTCCAAAGGCGCAACATAATCAGGATTAGTAATTTGTGGTTTCTTTTTAAAAAAAGTCACTTTTCCACTTACGATCACCCACTCATTTATCGGAAAAATCTTTCTCAAATAACCCTCTCTACTATTAAAATATACTATTTCAACTTTACCAGTATCATCTTCACATTGAATTTTGTTCGGAAGATTTTTAAATCTAGGGAAATTTAGTTTTTTTACTAAAACTTTTATTGTCTGATTCTTGCCTATTTCAAGATCTTTTAATTTTTGGACTTTTGAACGATCGGTTTCCGAATAAGGTAAGTTCAAAATGATATCCTTTATTTTCTCAATTTTCTTTTTTTTCAAATATTTTGACAAATTTGAACCAACTCCCTTTAAAAAAGTCACATCTCGAAATAAATAATCTTTTTTTATTAAGCTCATTAAATTATATATATTATATTTTTATGTCTGAAGAATTAGAAATATTTAAAAAAAAACTTTTATACAGAGCATCCTATAGAGGTACAAAAGAAATGGACATTCTTTTAAGCTCGTTTGTAAAATTGTATATTGATAAATTTACTAGTGCCCAATTAAAAGAATTAGAACAATTTTTACATTATGAGGATGAGATAATTCTCAACTTTTATAATTATGGAATTATAAATAAAAACATAGATAAAAATGCAATATCTAAAATTTTTAAGGAATTTAAAATCTAATGGCGGAGAGGGTGGGATTCGAACCCACGAACGAGTTGCCCCGTTGCTGGTTTTCAAGACCAGTGCTTTCAACCACTCAGCCACCTCTCCAATTTAAAACAGCACTATTTATTACTATCAAAGTAACCAAATAACAATAAATAAGTACTTTAATTTCTAATGCTAGTTAATAAATAATAAATATGTTAATTAAAAAAATGTCAAAAATATTCAAAATAATCTGTGCTGTAAACTTTTTTTTAATCTCTAATGTTTTCTCAAACGAGATAAACTTTGATAGTTGGTTAAAAGATTTTAAATCAAGAGCTATAACTTATGGTGTATCAGAAAAAGTTGTCGAGGACGTTCTTTCTGATGCAAAATTCTTACCAAAAGTAATCCAATACGATAGATATCAACCAGAATTTTACGAAGATACATTTACTTATATTGAAAAGAGATCCTCAAAAAAAAAAATTAAAGATGGAATTAAATTATACAATAAAGAAAAAGCTTTGATTGATAAAGTTGAAAATGAATTTGAGATTGAAAAAGAATTACTATTAGCATTAATGGGTATTGAAACAAATTTCGGAAAGTACTTAGGTAAAATGGATATCATCTCCTCATTAGCCACTCTTAGTTTTGACAAAAGAAGAAGTGAATTTTTTACTCAAGAATTATTGATCTTGCTTAGTTTAGTTGATAGGGAAATTATTAAAAAAGAAATTCTTTATGGTTCCTGGGCGGGAGCTTTTGGAAATTTTCAATTTATGCCGAGGACTATTCAAAATTATGCAATAGATTTTAATGATAATAAAACTATAGATCTAAAAAAAACAGAAGACTCATTTGCCTCGGCTGCAAATTATTTAAAAAAAATTGGCTGGAAAAAAAATCAACCTTGTTTTTATAAAATTAATTTAAAAAAACAAATACCAAAAAAGTATCTAAATTCTTCTGCAAGAAATATTAAAAATAAAAAGAAAGTTATTTTTTTTAAAAAATATATAGATAATTTTGAACAATTAAATATAAAAAGCAATTATAAAGTAGCAATTATAATACCTGATAAAGATATTATTCCAGGCTCTGAGACTTACTCTCCAGCTTATTTAATATTTGAAAATTATGAAAAAATTCTTAATTGGAATAGGTCGCTAAGATTTGCATTAGCAGTTTGCACTTTGAAAGATAATTTTAAAAATGAAATATAGAATATTAGTTTTAATTTTTCTACTTACGTCTTGTACAACTTACTCAACAAAATTGGAAAACAGGAAACCTTTTAATTCAAAAGGTTTTGCTTATATTTTTAATGAAAAAGATTACGAAAATAAAATAATAAAGAGTAAATTAGATAATACTAAATTACAAATTGCTCACAATTCTTTGTACGCTAATACTTTAATTAAGATAATAAATCCCAAAACTAATCAGTCTTTAATTATTAAGAATTTTAAAAAAACATATTATCCAGATTTTTATAAAATTTTAATAACTAATGAAGTGGCAAAAAAACTTAATCTTGATCCGAAAATTCCATTTGTAGAGGTTCTCGAAATAAGAAAAAATAAATCTTTTATCGCAAAAAAAGCAAAAATCTATAACGAAGAAAAAAAGATATCATCAAACGCACCTATTGAAACGGTTCAAATATCAAATATTTCAAAAATTAAAAAAAAAAATAAAAATATTCAAAAAAATGATTTTTATATTTTAATCGCCTCTTTCTATTCAAAAGATGTCGCAGATTTCCTCAAACAAAGAATCACTAAAGAAATACCTGAATTTAATTCCACTAGATTGAAAATATCAAAAAAAAATATTAAGGAAATTAACCTAATTTCAGGCCCATATAATACTATTAATTTAATGAAAAATGACTACATTCTTCTAAAAAAATTTGGATTTGAAGAATTGAACATAATTACGAATGAATAGAATATTAATTTTATTGTTATTGTTATTTAATTTAACCTCTGTTGTTAAGGCTAACCCAAATATAAATGCTCGAACTGGAATATTGTTAGATTTTCATTCAGAAAAAGTTCTTTACGAGTTTGATCCTGATGCACAAATTTATCCAGCTTCAATGACAAAAATCATGACATCAATAATTGCATTTGATCTTTTAAAAAAAAATAAAATTTCATTAGACGATAAATTTACTATTTCTGAAAATGCCTGGAGATTGTCTCAAAGCGGATATTCCTCAATGTTTATAATGATAAACGATCAAGTAACTGTTGAAAATCTTTTAAAAGGAATAATTGTAGCATCCGGAAATGATGCTTGTGTTGCTTTAGCGGAGGGAATTGCTGGATCGGAAGAAAATTTTGCTGAAATGATGAATGAGAAAGCAGGTGAAATTGGTATGACCTCTTCTAATTTTACAAATTCTTCAGGAATAAATGATCCTGATAACATTTCAACTGTAAGAGATATAGCTCTTATGTCAAAATATTTAATAGTTAATTATCCTGAATATTATGAGATGTTCAAAGAAAAAACGTTTACCTGGGACAGAACTGGTGGTGACCCGATTAAACAAGGAAATAGAAATCCTTTGTTGTATAAAAATGTGGGTGTAGATGGAGTGAAAACTGGATATTTAGCAGTAGAAAAATATTCTTTGGCAAGCTCTATGAAAAAAAAAGCTAGAAGACTAATAGCAGTAGCTTCGGGATTTCCTACTAAAAATTTAAGAAGTTCTGAGTCTCTCAAATTACTGAATTGGGGTTTTAGAAATACGTACACTTTTGAGGTATCAAGACAAGAAGAGTCAGAATTTGAGCTTGAGACTTGGCTGGGAAAAAAAGAAAATATTAAAGCAATTCCTAAAGAAGACTTTTATTTAACTATTAATAAAAAAGATATCAGAAATTATAAAGTAACATTAAAATATGATGGACCCATAGTTGCTCCAGTTCAAAAAGATAAAAAAATTGCTGATTTAATTGTTTTAAATAAGGATGAAATTGTAAAAACACTTCCATTATATGCAGCTGAAGATTTAAAAAAAGTAAACTTTTTCAAGAGTCTAATAACATCTATTAATTATTTGATTTGGGGTGATGTATAAAAAAAAGCCCTTTTTCATAGTTTTCGAAGGCGTAGAGGGGTGTGGAAAATCATTCCAAAGCAATAAACTATTTAATAATTTAAAGAAAAGAAAAATTTCAACAATTCTAACTAGAGAACCAGGAGGTACGGAGACTGCAGAATTGATAAGAAATTTAATTTTAAAGGATTATTTTAATAAACTTAAAAGAGATAAATTTGATAAATATACTGACACCTTACTATATCTTGCAGCTAGGAATGAACATGTTAAAAATAAAATAATTCCATCACTTAAAAAAAAAAAAGTTGTAATTTGTGATAGATTTATTGACTCAACTATTGCCTATCAAGTGTATGGAAAAAAAGTAAATTTAAATTTTATAAATAACATACATAGAATCATTATAGGTAAATTAAAACCTAATCTTACTTTTGTTTTAAAAGTAAGTCCAAAAGTCTCAAAAAAAAGATTAAGGAAAAGGAAGTCTAAAAATAGATATGACAATTTTCCTCAATCATTTTATAATAAGGTACAAAAATCCTTTTTAAATATTTCAAAAAACAAAAAAAATTATTTCGTCTTTGACTCATCTTTAGATGATGCTTCTCTTGAAAATGAAATTTTAAGAATTACTTTAAGGAAATTAAAATAGTATGATTTCTTTGAGAAAATTTGATCCAATTGAAAGCGATACCTTAATTGGTTTAGGAGGCCATTTTTCTTTTATCAAAGAATTAATTTCAAAGGATAAATTACCTAAAGTTGTTCTATTGACCGGAAAAAAAGGTATAGGAAAGTTTACACTTACTAGTCACTTAATGCACTATTACTTTGATAAACATAATTATGACGAAAAAAAAAAAAATTTTAAAAAAAACAATAGTTTTTGTGTCCAATTTAGAGAAAATTTATTTCCTAATATATTTCATTTAGAAGGAGCAAATTTTAAAACCGTAAAAATTGATTTAATTAGAAAACTTAAATCAGATTTACAAAAAACTTCATTAAATAAAGGAAAAAGATTTATAATCCTAGACGACGTAGAAATATTTAATATAAATAGCCTTAACGGGTTACTCAAAATTATTGAGGAACCTTCTTCAAATGACCATTTTATTTTAATTAATAATAAATCTCAAAAATTACTTGAAACTGTTAAATCTAGATGTTTAGAAATTAAAATCATGTTAGATGAAATTACAAGAAAAAAGACTCTTTCAGTTTTACTTAATAAATTTAAACAGAATGACATTTTAAATTTCAATAAGAATAGTTCTTCACCTGGAAATTATTTAAAATTTAATTTTCTTTTTAATGAGATGAATTTAAACAAAGATGACAGTTTATACAATAACTTTAAAAAAATATTATCCTTTTATAAAAAAGATAAAAATATTTTATATAAAGACTTTTTATTATTTTTAGTAGATTTTTATATTCAAAAAGATAGTTTTAAAAAAAATCAAAACCTTCAATTATTAATTGATAAAAGATCTTTAATAATGAAGAATATAAATAATTTTTTTGTGCATAATTTAAGCTCAAATACATTTTTAAATTCTATTGAAGGTAAAACTGAATGAAAAAAAATTTCTATATAACAACTCCTATTTATTATCCTTCAGGCAAACCTCACATGGGCCATGCATATTCAAGTATAGTTGCAGACGTTTTTGCTCGTTTTAAGCGCATTGAAGGTTATCAGGTTCTTTTTCTTACAGGCACGGATGAACATGGTCAAAAAATTCAAAAGGAAGCGGAGAAAAACAATAAAGATCCAAAATCTTTTTGTGACGATCTTTCAGAAACATTTCGTTCATTAACAAAAACACTTAATCTTACAAATGATGACTTTATTAGGACGACTGAATCTAGGCATCATAAATCTGTTAAAGAAATATGGAATAAGCTAGTACAATCTGGTGATATCTATTTAGATAAATATAGTGGATGGTATTCTGTCTCAGATGAAGCATTTTATGATAAAGATGAAATCGAAGAAAAAAATGGAAATAAAATTTCTAAATCTTCTGGTTCACAAGTTGAATGGGTTGAAGAGGAGTCTTATTTTTTTAGATTATCTTCGTGGCAAACAAAATTACTAGATCATTATAAGAAAAATAAAGATTTTGTACTTCCAACCTCTCGAAGAAATGAAGTCATAAGTTTTGTAGAAAAAGGTTTGAAAGATTTGTCAATTAGTAGAACTTCTTTTTCATGGGGTATCCCAGTTCCTGAAAATAAAAAACATGTTATTTATGTTTGGCTTGATGCATTAACAAATTACATAAGCGCATTGAATTTTCCTGATGTAAACGATGCTAAGTATAAATCATTTTGGCCTGCGGACGTTCACATTATAGGTAAAGATATTTTGAGGTTTCATGCAATATATTGGCCTGCTTTTTTATTTGCGGCAAAACTCCCACTTCCGAAAAGGGTTTTTGGCCACGGTTGGATTCTATCGGATGATAAAAAAATGTCTAAATCTTTGGGTAATATTTTAGATCCGATTGAAATAATTAACAAATACGGAATAGATCAATTAAGATATTACTTAATAAAAGATGTTTCACTTGGTAAAGACGGAAGTATATCAATGGAAAACCTAAAAAACTGTATAAATAATGATCTTGCTAATAATTATGGCAATTTATGTCAGAGAGTTTTTTCTTTCATTAAAAAAAATTGTAATAATAAAATCCCAAAATCTATTAAATTGTCCGACATAGATAAGAAATTAATAAATTCAATAAAAGAAAATACTCCAAAATTAATTGAGCTAATAAATAAACAAAATTTAAATGAGTATACACAGATGGTAGTTGGGTTTTCTTTTGACTCTAATAAATATTTCAATGACTCTGAACCATGGTCTCATAAGAATTCAAACCCGGAAAGAATGAACACAATTATATATACTATTTCTGAACAAATAAAAAATTTATCTATACTATTGAATCCAATTATTCCTTTATCTACGAATAAGGTTTTGAGTTCAATGAATATTTCAGATAAAGATTTAAAAATTGACAGTATTTTGAAAAATAATGTTTTAGATCATACAAAAGAACTTAAAGATTTTGAAATACTTTTTAGAAAGATAGAAAATGATAATTGACTCTCATTGCCATTTAACCTATGAGCCAATGTTTAGTTCTTTGTCAGAAACCATTCAAAGAGCTAACAAAGATGGCGTAGAGTACATGCTTACAATTTCCACCGAGGACAAAAGTTTTAGTAAGATATTAGAAATTATTAATGAGTATAAATGCGTTTACGGAACCTATGGCATTCATCCTCATGAAGCTAAAATACACCAAAATATAAAAAGTACTGATATAATAGAAAAAACAAAACAAAGTAAAAAAATAATCGGCATAGGTGAAACCGGTTTAGATTTTTATTACAATCACTCTGAAAGAAAAGATCAGGTTAATTGCTTCGAACAGCATATTTACGCAGCTCAAGAAACAGATTTACCTATTGTAGTTCATACGCGTTCTGCTGAAAAAGAAACTATTGAAATTTTAAAGAAACACGTGAAGAAAAAAAAAATTAAAATATTAATTCATTGTTTCACTGGAACTAGAGAATTTGCGTTTAATTTATTAGATTTAGGAGCATATATTTCTGCAAGTGGGGTGGTTACTTTTAAAAAATCTCAAGACTTAGTTAGCACTTTCAAAGATTTGCCAAATGATAAAATATTAGTTGAAACAGATTCTCCTTATCTATCCCCAGTGCCTTTAAGAGGTAAATTGAATGAGCCTGGTCACATTGTTCATACAGTTAGATTTTTATCTGATCTTAAAAAATTGCCTTTTGATGTATTTTCAAACATCACAACTAATAATTTTTACAATTTATTTGGTAAATTAAATTGAAAAATAAATTTACAATACTAGGCTGTGGAAGTTCACTAGGATCTCCTTGGATTACAAACTATAATGGAAAATTAAAAAAAGACCCCAAAAATCAAAGAACAAGATGTTGTGCTCATGTTCAAAAAGGAAATTTGTCAGTTTTAATTGATACATCCCCAGATATTAAAAATCAAATTTTAAAAAATAAAATAAAAAATCTTGACTCGATAATTTATACTCATGAACACGCCGATCAAACAGCTGGAATTTTTGAAATGCGACCCTTTTTTTGGAAGAATAAGACAAAGATCCCAATTTATGGAAATCGGAGAACAATTAAAAATTTAAAAAAATCATATCGTTTTTGTTTTGAAGAAGTTCAAGGTTACAAACCTATAATGAAAGCTAATATAATTAATAAAAACTTTTTAATAAAAAAAAATAAGTCTAGACTTTTCGTTAATGCACTTGAAGTTAATCATGGTTTAATAAATGTTAATGGGTATGTGATGGATAAAATTGCTTACATAAGCGATTGTAATAATGTGCCCTTTAACAATTTTACTTATTTAAAAAATCTTAATTATTTAATTTTAGACTGCTTAAAAATTGAAAATCATCCATCTCATTTTAATTTAGAAGGAGCATTAAATTTAATACGTTTGATTAAACCTAAAAAAGCTATACTTACAAACTTACATGTAAGTTTGGATTACTTTAAACTAAAAAGTCTGTTACCTAAAAACATTATTCCAGCTTACGATGGTTTGAGTTTTAATTTCTAAATTAGATTTTCAATAGTTTTTAAAAACTTTTGTGAGGATGGATTTGTAATAGAGGAAAAAGTTTCGGCAATTTTACCATTTTTTCCTATGACTATTTTGTGAAAATTCCATTTTGGAATAGCACCTATACCAAAGTTTTTTTTTGCCCACTTATAAAAAGGGTGAGAATTTTTACCAATAACATTTGTTTTTTCAGTCATTGGAAAAGTTATGCCAAAATTTGTTTCACAAAAATCTTTGATTTCATTATTTGTACCAGGTTCTTGCCTGAAATTATTAGTAGGCACACCAATTACAACTAAATCTCTATTCTGATAATTAGACCAGAGAGACTGGAGATCTTCATATTGAGGCGTGTACCCACATCTACTTGCAACATTTACCACTATAATCACTTTATTTTTAAATTCACTCAATTTAATTAAATTTCCGTCTAATCCTTTAAATTCATAATCATAAGCTGTTCCACTACTTGTTCCATAAACTTTAGTAAAAAAACTGAACATAATTAATATTATTATTATTTTTTTCATAACTTAAGTGCTTTAACTACTGCATCAAAAGGCAAAAATATACACTTAAATCTATTATTATTGTCGCTATTTAGTAATTTCTTAAAATTAGAGTATTTTTTAGGAAACTTCATATTTTTTTTTTTTCTAGAGATATCCTTAAGTTTGATAAAGTCATTTTTAATATCTTTTATATTTATAGATTTTATATTATGAGATAACAAACTTGCAGAGGCTTCACAAAATATACAAGACTCGGTCTCGTATTTCATTGAACTCACTTTTTTTCTATTAACAATAATTTCTAAGGTTATTTTATCCCCGCAAGTACTATTTTTTAATGATATTTTATGTGAAAATTTATTTTCTAAGCCTACATTAGAAGTATTAGAAGCTAATTTAATAATATCTTTACTAATCATTTTTTAGAAAAAATTAGTAACAAGAAATATCCAAACAATGTTGAGAGCAGGGAGCCCGTTAGAACACCAATTTTAACACCATCCATGTATTCTAAATTGTTTGCAAAAGCTAAGTTACCTACAAATAAACTCATAGTAAAACCAATTCCTGTTAAGATTGAAACAGCATAAAAAGCCGGCCAAGTAGAACCTGTAGGTTTGTCTGCTAATTTAAGTTTAACTGATATGTAAGAAAGAAGAAATACACCTATTTGTTTACCAAAAAATAATCCTAATACAATTCCTAGAGGCACTGGATTTAATAATGTGGCAAAAGTTAATCCTTCTAGAGAGACACCAGCGTTTGCAAATGCAAAAACTGGCATAATCCCAAACGCTACATAGGGTGATAAACCATGCTCTAATTTAAGCAGCATAGATTGTTTGCTATTTTTGACGTCGTGTGGAATTGTAAGAGCTAACAAAACACCAGCTATTGTGGCATGAATTCCTGATTGATGAGTAAAATCCCATAAAAATATTCCAACTACTAAAAACGGGCTGATGCTTTTTATTTTAAATTTATTTAATCCAATTAAAACTACTAAAGATACTAACATTAAAATTAGATATTTGATTTCAATATTACCTGAATAAAAGAAAGCTATTATAACTATTGCACCTAGGTCATCTATTATTGCTAAAGCTGTTAAAAAAACTTTTAAAGATATAGGGACTCTTTTTCCTAATAGAGATAAAACTCCAAGTGAAAAAGCGATATCAGTAGCAGATGGGATGGCCCAACCGTTTAGTGTTGTGCTGTCTGAGTAATTTATAACGATATAAAACAACGCTGGAATTGCCATACCACCAATAGCACCTATTATTGGTAACATTGCTTGTTTTGGATTAGACAATTCACCTTGAATAAATTCTCTTTTAATCTCTAAAGAAACAAAAAAGAAAAAAATTGCCATGAAGACGTCATTTATCCAATGTAGTACACTTAATTTTAATCCAAATTCTTTGGTACCTAAGGTAATATACTTTTCTAATGTAGAGAAATAATATTCACTTAAGCTATTATTACTTATTATTAGAGCAAGTATTGCCGCCAACAACAAAACTAGACCAGACGCAGCCTCTAGTTTAAAAAAGTATTTAAATGGTTTTGTAATATGCTGGATCATGGGTATTATTTACTTGTATAGAGACCATCTTTCAATTGC